>Ga0209227_1000030_pt1 | contig 116079 bp, 87 predicted proteins | sample YNPBryantNP2012_FD_185815 | JGI IMG/M metagenome (GOLD analysis project Ga0209227, IMG submission 185815) | Anoxygenic and chlorotrophic microbial mat microbial communities from Yellowstone National Park, USA - YNP Bryant NP 2012 (SPAdes)... ...
GGCGGAACGGCGCTTCGGCGTCGGCATGGTAGCGGACGAGGAGAATCGGCTTTTTGAATTTGAGCGCGGCGGTCCATTCGGGCTTGCAGTTCGATTCGTCGGTGACGCTATCGCGCGACATGACAAAGATCAAACTGTCGCCGTCGCGGATGGCGTCGCGGATTTGCGTGTCCCAGTCGCGCGCGCTGGCATGCAGGTCGCGACGAAAAATCCAGACGCGAAACGACGGCGGACCCGCTTGCAAATCATCCGCGAGTTTCAGCGCAAACTCTTCGGCGTCCACCGCCGAGTAGGAGATGAAATGATGAGCAGGCATGGGCATCTCCGTGCTGTTGGCTTATGGCTCCTGGATTCTGGGTATTGGCTGTTTTTGAGACCGCGAATTTCGTCAATGAAAGCAATTTTGTTTAGTCAGATTAATATCATCATTTTTTGGAACGAATTACATCCCCCCTGACCCCTCTTCAAAAGGGAGAACGATAGCACGTCCCCCCGCCCGTTGTGGAGGGATTTAGGGGGATGGTAAGAGGCTCGAGCGCCAAAACTTTTGTTGCTATTTTTAATCCGACTAAGTAGCAATAATTTCGCCAATAAGCGCCTGAACAACAATCGCATCGTTTGACCTCACCCTGTCTCTCTCCTCGTAGGAGAGGGTGAAAGAATGTTCTCTTTCTCATTCCAGCAGAATGAGTTAGGGGATGAGGTTTGAAATGGCAACGTGTGCACGTATCGTTTCAGTGGCTGATGATGGTGCTCTTGTTCAAACGCTAATTATGATTTCAAAACCTGCCTGGTCGCCATTTAAAGGGGGAACAAGGGCAGAAAGCTATTTCGATTTGAATTTATTTTTGATCATAATCTTTATTGCCGTATAGACCAACGCCCAGACAAATCCAACCAGGATAGCATTCTGCCAAAAAATTGTCATGAATTTGTTGGAGATGATATTGAAAATGAGACAGCCAATCGTAATGACCACAAAATAGTTAATGAATTCAGCAAGATATTTAGTAGCACTCATGTTAACCTCCCGTTTGTTTTTTTAAGTGAAATGTGAAAAGTCAAATGTGAGACGTGAGATGGCAGACGGCAAATTTGAGACGACAGATGATTCGCCTTTGACTTCTCGTATTTCGCTTCTGAATTCAGCCATGCTGGCGAAGGTTCAAAACCTTCGTAAGGATCCAAAGCTCTGCCGCCTCACGTCTGGCGTTTGCCTTCGACCGTTTCAGCAGGCTCAGATTCTTTCAACTCAAAATCAACCAGATGATAGATTTTTTCGAGGGGGATTTCGAAATCGATTTTTGCAAATGTTAAAATGGCCTGGTTATCGTTATAATCCGTCAGCGTCCATTTGCCCTGAGTGTTGGTGTAAAATTGATCGACGTGGACGCTATACTGGTCGATCAAAATATATTCCTGAAAGCTGGGGATCGAGCGATAAAATTGAAATTTTTTGCCGCGGTCATAAGCCTCAGTCGACTTAGAAATGACCTCGATGATAATGAGTGGATTGAGAATGACATCGGTTCGACCCGGGTAAAATTGGGGTTTGTCACAAATGATCATCAAGTCAGGATAGGTAAATAAATCCAGTTCCTCAATCCATAATTTCACCTCGGTCGCGAAAGAGCGACATTTATGACGCGGATGGGTCTGGTTCAGTTGGGATATGACATTGGTAATAATTTGATTGTGGTTGACTGATCCTCCCGCCATGGCAAAAATCTCGCCCTGGTAGTATTCGCTCTTATATTCAGCAGCGTCTTCCAGCGCCAGATATTCTTGAACCGTGAAGTATTTTTTTGCTAAATAGGGCATAATGATTTACTTTAATTGGCAAAAAATTTAATGACTTAAAAATAACGAATGTCCATCAGAAAATCAAGTATTTTGTTATCGCCATACGAAACGCGTGGATGGATTTTGATCTTCTAAATATCAAGAATTCCGCCAGCAGATGGAAGACAAACTGAATTTGGCATTTGGCAATTGGCATTTGGCTTTTCATTTATTAGCTCTGCCGTTTGCCATTTCACCTCTCCGATGCTCCGTTTCCAGATAAAATCCGCGAGGACCCACGTCATCTGCATTATATTGGGGTGTCTATTCAGAATAAAACTCAATCATCCGCTGGATGGCCCACTGGCAGACCAGGCAGAACTTGCGCTCGCGATTGCCGAACATGAGGCAGTTCATCATGGGCCGATACAGGCCTTTGGCCGAATAGCCCGCCCCTTCGAACGCACCGACCTTATCCTCCAGATGGCGGTACTTCTCTCGCCATTGATCCATTTTCTTGTTCACCGCATCGATTTTCTTCTGAAGCTCCGCCCGAACTTTTTCGATCTTGGCTTTGGCGGCTCCCGATTGTTCGAGCTGGGCCAGTTGCTCTCTCATTTCTTTTCGACTCTTCTGAAGCTCGGCCTGCAACGCCTCGAATTCGTCTTTGCCCCAATCCGTCGGGACGGCAATGCCTGGCGACAGCAGCGCTTTCCATTTGATGTTTTCGGGATCCAGCAGCGCGGTGATGTTGGGATCGGTCGGCTCCACGCCTTTGGGATAAAAATCATTGTAAGCCACATCCGAGGTGTAATACTCATCGCCCAGCCCGGCGAACGAATGGCCGAACTCATGGATGAACACGTTCAGGCTCAATTCATTATCCACCGTGGAGACGCCATAGAAATTGTAAATGCCACCGCCACCGTAGCGCGAGCTATTGACCAGAATGAAAACGGCATCGTATGGCACGCAGGCGGCAATGTCGCGGATCGATTTGGTATCTTCGGTGAGCAGATAGCGATCCAAATCCAGCGCGTTGAACGAGGCATTGACAATGGTCTCTTTGTAAATGCCTTCGCGCGGTTGATCCACGCCGCTCTCGGCTGAGGGTCGGAACACCCCGTAAATATTGAACCGATCTTTCAAGCGGTCATAGGGCGCCACTTCGAACAGCGCCCTCATAAATCGATCCACATCCTGTTTGAATTTGTCGAACTCCTGCGCCGTGTACCCCTCAGCAATCCAGGCGAGATCGACTTTGATATGCGGATGGCCATTTTTCAGGGCTTCATAGATCAAATCCCCGGAATCGGTATTCTCTTTGATGATGTGATAATCAGACGGATCAATTCGATGTTGAAACAGCGGCTCAAGGATATTCTGTCGATTGCGGCGCTCAAATACCAGGAGCACCGGCTTTTTGGGATATGGGATGAGCACGGTCTCATGAAAGGTTCGTTTCACCCCCTGCAGAGCTGGACTGGTGGTTGCGTATTCGCCAAAATAGGTGGCATAGCCACGCGAATAGATCAGGCGATTGGAGGCAATGTCATACACTTTTATTTCATACTTGCCGTGATGAAATGGATCAATAAGATGGTTTGGATTGCCCGACCAAATTCCCTGCCGATACAATTGATCAATAGTGATGAATTCCTCCTTGGCATCGCCGATGTGGTAATAGTCAATGCGCAAGGTTTGATCAAGAAAATAATCATTGAATTGGATGGCACTTTGTGAAAATAGTGAAAAGGGTAGAATCCAAATCAGAATAGAAATAAAGGATTTTTTCATCGTTTCCTCCAGTTTTTTACCCCGAACGGCCAATTTAATAGGACAATTTCTTTGAAAAATAGCAAGTGAATGAACAGTTCCATTAGGCAGTAAGAAGGTCTATCAGCTTCAGGGCGCTCGCTTTGCCGAATTCGCCCACATCAAGCACTGGTCCGACGCAAGATGGACAGCCGGACTTGCATTTGCATTCCAGAATCAGTCGCCTCGCCGCCTGCAACAGTTCGTCATGGACGAGAAATAGTTTTTGGCTATACCCCACGCCACCGGGATAGGCATCATAGATATAAATGGTGGCTTTTTTTGAGAATGGCGACTTAATCATCGGCACGGTGCGGAGGTCGCTGGGATCCCCCATAACGAAAAATGGGACGACGTTCTCCAGCACATTGGCCAACGCCTTCAGGGCATCGCCCAGGTCAGATTGGGACATTTCAAGCCTCTCCTCTGTCCTATCGTCAAACTCAAGCCAGTAAGCAGTGGTATGCATCTCCAGCTCCGGCAAATGCACATTGCCCATGCCGATATTCTCATGGGTGTGAAACTTAATTTTTTTGTAAGCAACAGTGACCGTGGTAACGCTTACCTCCCCGTATGCCTTGGCGCCACCTTTGACCGGTGTGCTTTCAAACACATCCAGCACCTTCAGATCCGTCTTGCTCTGGGCATCGGTATAATGATCCACATCGACCTCGCGCACATACGCCTTGCGCCGCTCCCAATCCAGTTTATCCACGTGATACTGCCGGCTTTCATGAATATAAATGGCATCTTCATGAATCAGCATCGGCGCACTGAAATAATCGACCTCGCCGATCACGCGATCATCATAGGTGGTATCGATGATCACGAAATTTTCGGGCGAGGCGCTGCGCAGGCTGATCTCCTGAGCTGGATAGATCTCACTGGTCCAGTGCCAGCGATTGCCCACATGATGGAGCACGCCATGGTCTTCGAGATAGGACAGCATTTCCCCAGTGGCATCGATGCCAAATTTTTCGCCATCCTCGAACGGCAATTCAAAGGCGGCGCATTTCAAATGGCTCATCAAAATAATAAGATTGTTGGGATCCACGATTCCAGTTTCCGGCGAGCGGCCAAAGAAATATTCGGGATGGTTAATAATAAATTGGTCGATCGGCGTGCTGGATGCGACGAGAATGGCGACGGAGGTCTCTGCCCGTCGGCCAGCACGGCCAGCCTGCTGCCAGCTACTGGTGATGGTGCCGGGATAGCCGGCCATAATGCAGACCGAAAGCTGGCCAATATCGATCCCCAATTCCAAGGCATTGGTGCTCACCACGCCTAAAATGTCGCCATTGCGCAACCCCCGCTCAATCTCCCGACGCTCCAGAGGCAAATAGCCACCCCGATAGCCGCGAATCAGACGGCCAGACTTGCCAAGCTTCTGCATGCTCTCTTTTAAATAGGTCACCAAAATTTCTACCCGCAAACGGCTCCGCGCAAAAACAATGGTCTGGATTTTCGATGCCAAAAATTTCTCCGCTAACTTTTTCGTCTCATTAACCACCGAGCGACGGATGCCCAGTTCATAATTCACGATCGGTGGATTGTACAGGATGAAATGCTTTTCGCCCCGCGGAGCGCCATTGTTATCGATCAGCTCGCATGGCGCTTCGATCAGCTTCTCCGTGAGCTCCTTCGGATTGCCGATGGTCGCCGAGCAACAGATAAATTGAGGATCGCTCCCATAAAATTTACACACCCGCTTCAGCCGGCGAATGATATTGGCCAAATGGCTACCGAAAACCCCGCGGTAATGATGAATTTCATCGATCACCACATACTGCAAATTCTCGAACAGCTTGATCCATTTCGTGTGATGGGGCAAAATCCCCTGATGGAGCATATCTGGATTGGTCACCACGATATGGCCGGCCGATCGAATGGCTTTGCGCGCCGAGGCAGGAGTGTCGCCATCGAACGTATAAGTCTTGATATTTCTGTTCAACGCTGATGAGATGCTATAAAGCTCGTCCAATTGATCTTGGGATAATGCTTTCGTGGGAAACAGGTACAACGATCGCGATTCTGGATTTTCAATCAAAGCGTTGAGCACAGGTATGTTGTAGCACAGCGTTTTTCCCGACGCCGTTGGGGTCACCACCACCACATTCTTTTTTTTGAGAATCGCATCGATCGCCGTTGCCTGATGGGTATAAAGTTTTTGGATGCCGCGGCTTTGCAATACTTTAATGAGATCAGGATGAATGGAGGAAGGATACTCAGCATATTGGGCCTCTCGGGCTGGAATTCTCTGCCAATGAGTGATATTGGCCACGATATCAGGATCTGAACGAATCAAATCTAAAATTTGATCTAAAGTCATAACCACTGTTCCTTATAGAAGCAAATCTGTTCCGCCGTGTGGCGATGATATTCACGAAAAAATAGTTGAAAGAGCATTTTTCATCCCATTGCTCTATGAGTCCATCCAAAATTTTTGGCTCAATTCTGGACCGACAGGAAAGTATCGTAAGCTGAAATGGTCTCTTCAAAAGATTTTGAATCAAAATAATCAAAAATTCAGTGGATGTCAAGGGAAAATTGTAGCAGCAATCGGAGGGGCAGTTGGCATGTGCTAATGCGCTCATCTAACAACTCGATATCGGAACACGATGATGGCTCGCTTTAAAGCTGGAGGGCTCGCTGAAATGATCCTAAAACCAAATCAGTTGAAATAAACACGGTGTTATTCAAGCGATTGAATTCTTTATTTGATTTATGGAGAAGCAGATATAAAAAAATCAAATAATCTTGATCCACACCTTCCTTTTTCTTGGGCCATCGAACTCGCAGAAGAACACCGATTGCCATGTACCAAATTTGGGCCGCCCGTTTTCGATAATGATTGCGATCGAACATCCCACGAGGCTCGATTTTATGTGTGCAGCCGAATTCCCTTCGATATGGGCATAATGATCGTTAAACGGGATGGTTTTGTTTAACTCTTTCAAAATATCCACCGCCACATTGGGATCCGTGTTCTCATTGATGATGACCCCGGCAGTGGTATGAGGCACGAACACGCAACAAATACCATCCTTGACCCCGCTTTGTTCAATAGCCTCGCGAATGAAATGATCAATATTGACAAGTTCTGTCCGCGCGTTGGTCGTTACTGAGTATTCAAGCATCTTCGCCATCTGGCTGGTTCCTCCCTAAATGAGATGAAGCATGATGTTTCGTTGGTCAAAGCAGTCACCAAGAATACACGATTCCGATCCCGCTTCCCCGATCATACTATTTGTCCGTAGCGGATCATTTTTATAGGATACTCGACGCATTTATATCTATCGGCCCAACAATGACAGACGATCACTTGCAAATTTCAAATTCTCCATGGCCATACGATTGATCATTTGAAATTCCATCTCCTGCCTTTTTCACGTCTTTCGTTCTTTCTTCTTTGCTGCTGGAAAAAGAATATTGTTCAAGATCAACCGATAGCCGGGTGAATTTTTATGCAATGACAACTGCGTCTCTGGATCCCCGACAAAATGCTGGTAATCTTCGGGATCATGCCCAGCATAAAATGTAAAAGTTCCCCGTCCAATATTGCCGTGAATGTATTTTACCTGCTCAGTCCCTTCGGATTCAGCCAAAATAATTACGGATTTTTTAATGAGGCTCTTTTTAAATCCTGTAGTTTGGCCCATGAAGCCTTTGATCACTGATACATGGTTCTGCGTCAACATCGTTGGCACAGGATCCCATTTGGCGGAAAAGTCGAATAGCGTAAAATAATCGTTCTCCTGGCGACGCAACAAGGGATTATCGCTGGGCGGAATATCAATATCTGAAAATTCATATACCATCGGATCAGTGATCAATCGGAAATTCTCGAACGCGTATGTTTTATTGAAATCCAATTTTCTTTGGCAATCGGGATCAATCGGATCGCCATCGAAGACCGCATCACAAATATCCGTGCCCTCGGCTGCCAGAGCGATATCGTACGTATCGGTTCCCGAGCACATGGCAAATAAGAAACCGCCCCGCAACACGTATTCGTGGATCATCTTGGCTACTGCCAATTTCAACTGCGATACTTTCCTGAATCCCAGTTCCTTTGCCATCGCCTCGTTTATTTGAACCATTTCGATGTACCAAGGCGCATTGCGGTAATTCCGATAAAACTTGCCATACTGTCCCGTAAAATCCTCGTGATGGAGATGAAGCCAATCATACTTCTCCAGCTCACCGCGGAGCACTTCTTTATCCCACAATTTTGTGTATGGCACCTCAGCATAATCAAGGGCCAAGGCCACCGCATCATCCCATTTGGTTTCCCGTGGCGATTGATAAATGGCAATGGCTGGGGCCTTCTCCAATAACACGACCTCCATATTATTTTCTTCGATCGTGGCATAAATCTGCGCCGCTTGCGCTCCCGAGATGTTCTCGTACAACACGCCCCTCACCCGCAGCTCCCGCTCGATCGCTGCGTGATAATCCGTCATAAATGATCCACCGCGATAGTTCAACAACCACTCCACATTGATCCCCTTTTCCAGCGTCCAATAAGCCACGCCATACGCCTTAAGATGATCGGTTTGTTTTAGATCCATGGGTATCAGAATCTTTTGGGAGGAAGCGTTGGAGAAAAATATTACTATGGCTATTGATAAAAAAGCTATTCGAATAATCCATCTCATTTCAAACCCCAAGACTCTTTGCTATTTCATTATCTGTCACATCACGAGCGCCGAGTATTTATGCTCATTTATTAAGATCGCAAATAACCCTGCTTCGTCAGATTCCAATAATTTACCAAAAATACGTGTCATTTCGATCCGCCAAGTGGAGGAGAGAAATCTGTTTGTTAAACACACACCAATTTTAAAATAGACAGAGTCCACACTGCGCTTCCCTCCGTTCCGAATGACGCGACTCAATTTAATTTGACCGAGTAGTGATAAATAGCTCTTGTTGCAAAACTCAACATTTAAAAAACGGTTTCATACCTTCATCAAGGTGCCGGGCAGCATGGTAATTTAGCTGTTTTGATAATTTTGCAACAAGAACTAAAGAAAAACAATAAACACTGACCTGCATCTTTTTGACCATACGCCTTAGATATGGATTCTACCCTTGGCGTCTAAATCGCGACCCACGGTGATAAATATTGCCAGGTTCAAATAATTCTTCTGCCTATTCGAGTGTAATCCCATTCTTGCTTTCGATTTTTTCTATAAGTTTTGGTCAGCGGAGGATAGCTTTTGTTTTCAAGCGCTCATCCCGTTCTCAACATTAGACGCAATTTGAAGAATTTTCCTAGAGAATTATATATCATTTTTACAATAAAATCAAGATATTTTTCGCCAACATAACCCAATCTGAACGAGCCAGTTGGGAGAGCTTGGAAATCACAATTTGAGGAAATCCAGAAAAATTGCTCACGAAAATGAGCACTCGGAACTTGAATTTACCCCCTCAAAAAATTTTAGTCGTTTCAAAAATAATTTAACGGGGAAACTGCTACTCTAATTGAGAATTAAAGATCAATCACCGAATCACCCTATTACCTCTTTCGAGCCCCCGAATCCTCTTCCTCACTTCTTCCAGCAATACACTATTCGGATAACTTGTCAACACCATCTCGTAAGCCTGTTGCGCCTTCGAAAAATCCTTTAATCCCACCTCGTAAATCTCCCCAATCAGTTTCTGAGCCAGGTCGCAATGCACGCTTTGGGGCTGTTTTTGAATAAGTGTTTGGAAAGCAGATAGCGCTTGCTGGTAGTGCCCTAACCGATATTCCAATTGGCCGATTTGCAGCCAGGCATCATCCAAAATGGTCTCGGCATTACTATTTTGAACAATATCATAGAATGCTGTCAACGCTTTTTCAAATTGCTTCTGCTCTGCCAATAAACTGGCGCTGGCAAATTTCTTCAGCCAATCGGCTACTTGCTTATTTTCCTCGATAAGCAGCGTAAAATCGATAGCATCATTGACATAAAAACCAGCTTTGTCATCCGTATTGTTCACGGGCTCGGATAGGACTTGAGAGAAACTTTTCAAGGCCGCCTCGAAGTCGCCATTCCAGTAATCAATCTTGCCGATTTCCAAAAGCGCTTTTTTTTCAACATCGTCATTGGAACGGTATTTAGCTGCCATGTGGTGATACCAATTTTTAGCCTGATCCAACAATCCCCGCATGATGTAACAATCGCCGATGCGAAACATAGCGTCAAAATTGAGCGATGGTTGGGTGGGAATCCGCAATGTATTTTGAAAATAACCTTCGGCTTCCTCTGGCGCCGAATAATGATCCAGCTTAATAATTCCGATGCGGTATAGGCTCTGCTTGGCAAGCGTAGAAGCTTGAAATTTATCAATGATCTCCTGATATATTTGAATCGCCATCTCAAACTCGCCCAATTTTTCTTTGGCGTTCGCCAATCCATATTTGGCATTCGCCGCATAAGGTGAATCCGGATATCGAGTCAGGAGGAGTTGATAGGCCTGGGCAGCATACTGATATTTGCCATCATTAAAGGCGCTCTGAGCAAAATGAAATAGCTGATTTCCTAATTTTTGCCGGTCCCTCTCGGGACGAGTGATGACATAATCATCGATCAGCGAAAACTCCTCCATGGCTGCCTGGTAATTGGAACTGCGCATATAGAAGGACGCCAATAAATTTCTTAAGGCAATATTTCCGCTATTTTCCTTGATCTTGCTCGCTAAAATTCGCTCGATCTGGGGAACCAAATCTGGATCATCGGCTAAATTGGTGATGCTTTGTTCCACAAAAGAATATTGTTCAGGATAAAGCTCCAAATAGTCCAGATACAGCGAAACAGCCTTCTCATAATCCATCCGCGCCTGATGCAAATTCGCCAGCTCAATGATAAAAAGATGGTTATCTTTCAGAGCTGCTCGTCCTTTTTCATATACCTGGATCGCTTCATCATAAAGTCGATTGCTGATCATCGCCGAGGCCACGATCTGGTAGATCGATGGGTTTTTTAGATTTCTCTGAACCATCCCATTCCAGGCGGATAGGGCCTGTTCCACCTGACCCAATTTGCAATAGGCATCACCTAAATCGGCTTCAATGAGCGGGGAGGGATTTGTAACGAGCATCTGCTGGACCACGGCCAAAGCCTGATCGAACTGCTTTAAATTGGTCAAATTCTGTTTGACGCCCCGATAATAAACCACATTTTGCGGCTCATCCCGCCACAGCCGCTGATACAGTTCCAAAGCTCGGGCGAACTGCCCCACTTGCTCATAGCTCCGAGCCAGGCTCAACAGTCGTTCGTTTTGAACCTGTTGAGCGGACTTTTGCTGCTGGGCAAAGGCGTCGCTTGGGTGAAACAGCTGCTTGGATAATTGGGCAATTGGGAAAAAATGAATGATTATCACAAGGAAAATGGAACCAAGAATTGTTCTTATTTGCATCATCAATGGACTCTTTTATTATTGTTTCAAAATACGTTCGAACGAATTGAACTAACTCGACGAATGCGATAAAAAAATTTCATCTTTTGGGTTGTTTCTGTTGACAGAGAAAAAATATCTATTTCGAATTATTGTCATAAGACTCTTTCATCAACGCCTCAAAATATTTTCGAATCAACTCCTGATAATCTCTGGTGTAGCCTTCTTTTAACGCTTTTAACAAATCCCGCTGAATTTGAAGGGATCGTTCACCGAGATCGGGAGGCAGGTCGCCTGGATTGATGGGAATGTATTTTTTCGCTGTCTCTGCCTTGCGCTTGCGGCTGTAATCCTCTTTGCGGACCGATTTCTGAGCGTCCAATAACCGCTGCAAAATACGCTGCTGCCGTTGAATGGTCTGTTGGCTCACCCTTCGTTGTTGCAAATCCTCAACCACTTCTGCCATTTCTTTTCCGATTTGATCCAGCCGCCCCAAAATATCCGATCGCTCTCCATATTCCCGTGCCAATTGTTCCATAGATTTTCTCAGCGCCTCCTGTTGCGCCGCCAACCGAGCCATGGCTGCCTGCTGCGCCAGCGACATCTGCTGCCCCATGCCCAATTCCAGAGTCTGTTGATTAATCCCTTGCTGCTGTCCCGCCATCTGATTCAGTTGCTGCATTAGTTCCTCCAATCCCGAAGCCGAGGAAGCGCTGGCAAGGCTGTTCATGGCATTCATTGTCTCTTTGATCGCCTCGTTGAGACTGATCATCGATTGCTGCTGCGATCGTGCCGCCTGAGATGAATTTCTGGCTTCCAGTTGCGAAATCGCCTCCACCATCTTCTGGAGCGACTGGCCCACGGCCCGCCCCATCTGCGGCGAAACAAAGAACGTCTTCTGCGATAGTGCGCCCATCTCGTCAATCACCCGGGCCAACGCTAGGGCTAAATCATGCTGATTTTCTGCCACTTCATTTAGTTGTGGACTATTTCGATCCAGTGCCCGACTTTGATGCACTAACTGCTCCTGCTCTTTGGATAACTGCAATAGCTTATGCGAAATACTTTTCAGCGCCGCCATCACCTGCTGCTTCTGCGACTCAATCAGATCCTGCTTAGCGGCACTCAGCAAGTCGAACATTTCGGAAAGAGAATTCTGCGCCAACCGCCCGCTCTGCTGAGCCCGCTGCCGATTGCCTGCCTGTAAGCTTGATTGGGCCTGATTCATGTTATTTAGCAATCCCTGATCGGCCATTTGTTGCAAAACCGCCTCAAGCTTGTCCGATGGCATATCGACAAATTCTCCCATATTGTCCTTGAGCTGTCCCGTTTCGGCCAACACATCCATCGCCTGATTCTTCAAATTCTCCTGCTGCTTCGCCATCTCATGTAATTGATCTTTCGAAGCCAATGGATTATTCATCTGCTCGTTTAAGTTGCTCTGCTGCTCCAGCAACTGCTGCGCCTTTTTCACCAGCTCATCCAATTTTTGCTCGATATGAAGCCGCTTTAAAATATTCAGCGTCTTTTCGATATTTTTGAGAAACTCCTCCTGCGTGAAATTCAATTGTTCCACCGCCTGCCGAACCAGCTCCTGATCCAGCTTCTGCGCTGCCTCCCCTAATTTCTTCATGAGCTCCTTCAGCTCATCGCTCAAGACTTCATCCAGTAGTTTCTGCAGTTCTTGATATTTCTGAAGCGTCTCCAAACTTAACAGATCATTCCGCTCCATCCGCTCGATCAATTGATCCAATTGTTGCTGCACTTCTTGCAGCGATTGCTCCAGTTGTTTTTGCTTGTTCAGAATATCTTCGACCTGTTGCTTTTCCTCCCATTTTAGCTCAGGATTCTGTTTGATCTGCTCGACCAGTTTCTCGACATTTTCTTTCAACTCTTTGCTCTTCTCATATAATCCCTCAAAACTCTCGTAGGTTTGCTCTTGCTCCTTGCTCACTTCAGCAAAAATTTCTTCCAGCGATGGAAATCGAGCGGAATAAACCAAGCTCCGGGCACTTTTAGGGCCTGATACATTATCGTTATCAAAAATTTCTGCATAATACCTGACCACATCACCAGCAAACAAATCAAGCTGGGTCAAATCCCACTGATAATCCAGCTTGATTTGTTCCTGACGAAACCCATTAATGGGCAATGGCAGGTATTTGACAGAAGTATCGGCAAACGGAATCGATGCTTTGACCACTTTATAGGCCAGTCGCAAATCGGAAAAACCAAAATCATCCTCTGCCTCAATGGTCAAAGGCAACAGCATCTCCTCAGTAATATCGACATCCCTGCCAGGCGTGGTAATAGCAACGGTCGGATAAATATCGGGAATGATCGACACACGATATTCAATGGGATCCTTGTTTTCAAAATTCCATGCATCGATCAATTGCACATGATAACTGGCATCCTCCATCGCCCTGAATGTCCCCCGCGCTCGATTGGCTATGGCCTCCAGTTTCACTTCGTTTTTATTATCAAAAATCAGTTTCGCGATTGCCAATTTTTTATTGCAATGCACATTAATCTCCACCAACGACCCCTTCAGGCAGTTGATATCCCCGACATTTTCCTCCAGCAATTTGGGACTGATGCGGGAATAATTCGGCGGCGTCACTTTCACCTGGAGATACCGAACCAGCGGCAGTTCCACTACCGAGATCAAATATTTAGGCGTCGCTACATTTTCCAGCGAAAAATAATATTCAATGGAATCTTGCAAATGTTCAATCTTATATTTGAACAAATTCTCCTTGTCAGGGTAGACCGGATGGGAAAATTCCGCATCCTCCTTGACTTCTTTCAGGTTCAGATTGATCTTTTCGGGTATCTTGCCCGTTACTTTTGCCACAATCTCAATGGATTCGTTTTTCAATTTCTGAACATTGCCGGGCGTAACAGAAATCTGAAAATCTGGCGTCTTGGTGAATTCGGTATTGGGATGCAGCAACCGATAACCCGCCTGGTAAAAACTATGAGCGAAAAAAATAGCGATCAAAAGATACGCCATCCCCACAAAGCCAACCAATCTGCCCGCCTCTTTCACAGGCACCACCGAAACCGATTCCGAAAAATTGATATCCCTGACTTTTTCATCGATCTCCAGCAACGCCTGATCCATCAGATCCGTGGAATAGCCATGCACATTCTTGAACCGCAGCGGAAAAATTTGGATGGTATTGACCAGCCCATCGCCGATAGCCGAAAAATGACCACCAATTTTTTGAGCAATGGCCGCATCTGAAGGAAAATTTTTTCTGAATAAAATTGAAAAAGCTGGGATACCAATCCAAAAAATAGCAGCTCCACCAATAATCACGGCTAAAATGAGATCGATAATTTTTCGACCATTATTATCAAAGCCGAAGGTATGCTCCAATAAAATGAACAATAATATTGCGGCAGAACTGATCGCCAGAAAATAAAAAATACCACTCACCAGCGAAACCAACTTCTGTTTGTTCCGAACCGCAGCGATTCGTTTTAATAGCACCTGATATTTATCCTGCAAATTATCCATCTTTCCTCATTCCTGTAAAGAAAAAAAGTCACTCACACATATCGAACCTAGAATTTAACTTAGGTTCTAATAGAAACGTTCAATAGCAATTTTGACATTTTTGATAAATTGGTCCATTATCCAATTATAGTTTTCAAGGCAAAGCAAAGCAATTTTTTTATCAAATATTTTTATTTTCTATCAGCATGAACTATTATTGAAAAAAAAAGCTCGGACATCGAATATGGCAATTGTTGAAATATATTTTAAGAAAAGGTTATGTTAGCTTATCGGATTATCGTGAACCTCCAAGAAATCCATGAGCCTCAAGAAGCGGGCGATGGTGTTTGGCAAACAGAAATTAGAAGTAGGGTCAAAGAAATGCGAGCATGTAAAGTAAGTATGATTCCTGCAAACGAAATTTGGAAAGATCTATTGAAGAAGGATGCTCAGGAAAATTGACTATCATCCTTCGGCGAAATCAGAAATTCAAGGATCTGGCCGATACAATGAAAATCAGATGGAAGAATTAAGTTCTGTATAGTTGTTTAAAGCAAAACGAACTGAAATCAAAATATAACAATATCTATATCATTGGCCAAATCATGAAACGAAAACAAGACGCGCTCTGCTACAAAGATTCCTTAAGGAATTATTTATTTCGCAAACGAGGAACGCTTACAATCTCTCATCGTGGCTCATTGCAAGCGCAAACGCGGGTACTTGAAAAAGCAAATATATGAGGACCTTTAATAAGGATTTTGAACATCCAGCATACTAAAAAACATCTAATCACCCGACAGCGCATATACCACAATATTTACCCCCATTCTTAGCGCCTGCAGCCGCACCTCCTCAGGATCTTTGTGTACATCCGCATCCGCCCATCCATCAGAAATATTGGTATTGAAGGTATAATAGACGATCAGCCTGCCTTCATGAAAAATGCCATACGCATGAGGCGGCCCGCCATCATGCTCGTGAATTTTGGGCACGCCACTATCGAAATGAAAGTGGCAATGGTAAATCGGATGATTGAACGGCAGTTCGACCAGATCTTTATCAGGAAACACCTTCTTCATCATCGCTCGAAAATATTTGTCCATGCCATAATCATCATCAGCGTAAAGGAAACCACCGTTGACAAGATAGCTGCGCAAGCGCTGCGCCTCCTCATCAGAAAAAGTGATCCTGCCATGACCAGTCATAAACAGGATAGGATATGCAAAAAAATCCTGATCCATGATCTCAACTTTTTTTTCATCATCAGCAGTCTGAAGGCTTGTTTCCTGTCGCAAAAAATTCAGCAAATTGGGGATCATAGAAGGATCATTATACCAGTCCCCACCCCCCTGGTATTTGAGCCGGGCTATAGTTAAAAGGCTCTTTCTGGTCACGTTTTGGCTGCCAAGACCTGCTGGCAAAACAGCAATAAACAGAACCAACACGAAACAGCCCGTTAAATATTTCATTTGACATTTCATAATCAAAAGGTAAAGGTAATACAATTCTCTCAATCCAATTTCACTTCAACGTACACATCTTTTTTTATTTCCTCAAGCCATTTTTGGAATTGCTTTTGACGCTTAATATTCAGCGCATAAGCCTCTATCCGCTCCCAATCGGTTCGCAAGTCGATCGGCCGAGGCTCCTGTTTGCTATTCAATTTAAGTATATGCCAACCATATTTTGTTTTGAATGGCTGGGAGATTTCACCAGGTTTTAGCGTGTCAATGACAGCCTTGAATTCTGGCAATTGCAGATTTTCGGTCTCAAAAAGACCCAGATGGCCCCCTTGTTCCCGAGTGCTCTCATCATCTGAATATTGTTTCGCCAGCTTTTCAAACTCATTCTCAGGGCTGTTAAGCATGGCGCGAATTTCCTGAGCCTTTTTTTCGGTCTCCACTTCATCAACATTGGTCGGTTCGAGCCGAATGAGTAAGTGCCTTACATTAATTTTGTCGCCCTTTCGATCAAGACATTGGATAATATGAAAGCCATAGCGAGATTTGACGATGTCAGAAAATTGTCCTGGCTCCAATAAAAAAGCCACTTCTTCGAACTCTGGCACAAAATCTCCTCGTTCCATAAATCCAATTTCTCCGCCTCTGGCAGCGCTACCAGGATCTTCGGAGTACCTGCGACAAAGATCCGCAAAATCTTCCCCAGCTTTAACGCGACTCAATAATTCGGCGATTTTTTCTCGAGCCCGCTGCTCCGAAGTGTTGCCAGGTTTCACGCTCACCAAAATATGGCTGATGTCCACAGTCTCCTTCAATTCAGGCAGACTATCCTTCATCGCCTGATACAGCTCTTCCACTTCCCTGCGAGTGATTTTTATTTCAGCAAACTTTGTTTGCTGCAACTTTTCGACGCGAAGATTTTTTCGCACCTCCTCTCGAAAATTACGTTTGAGTTTGCTGATCGACATCCCCAATTGCTCTTCTAATTTTTGCTCAGAACCCACCTGCTGTATCATTCGATTAATTTGTTCTTCTAACACGGAATCGACTTGCCGGTCCTCAACCTGAATGCTATCCTCTTCAGCCTTGGCTAACAGAATTTTCTGATTGATCAAATTTTGCAGTGTTTCCCGCTCTAATTGCTCAAATCGTTCAGGCTCTCGCCGAGGATCAATGCGCATCTGAAACGCAATGTTTAATGCATATTGGCGCAATTCCGATTGTAAAATAACTTCATTCTCAACGACAGCGACAACCTTATCGAGCAATTGCTGGGAAACCACATTGCTCCCAGGGATAATCAACAACACAAACAACAAACATATTTTGCGCATGGTAGATAACTCCAATTAATTTGCTGGATTGATAATTTCACTTGGAAATTGAAAAGTGGAATCCTTCAAAAATTCTCGAAGCGGCTCAATATAAAATTTATAGTTGGTTTTATTTCTCAAGCCGATGATTAGATCACGATAGTGCTCATTCCTCCGAATTAAATTTAGCCGCGCCATAATTTGATCCTTGACCGCGTCGAATTCTCGGTAGCTGCCGCGCGATTTGCGATCAATAATTTTGAAGATATGATAACCGAATGACGACTTGATTGGCTTGGTGATGGAACCTACTTTGGTTTCAAACACAGCTCCCGCCAGTTCTGGCACGATTTCTTCTCGCGTAAAATATCCCAGATCGATCCGTTGATTTTCGACATAATCGATCGAAACCTGACGAGCAACCACTTCAAATGCTTCTCCTCCGAGAATCCTCTGATATGCCTTGTCAGCCTCTTGCTCCGATGAGACTAAAATATGAAAGGCTCTGACTTCATCATTTTCGAGCCGATAACTGTCCTTATTTTCATTATAATAAGCAATCGCCTCCTCTTCGGTTGGCTTCTCGTTTTCCGCAAGATATCGATCCATGTAAAATTGAACCAACAGATTGCGTTTTGATTTTTCTAATTCAGCCAAAAACGACTCATCTTTATCCAATCCAATGCGAAGAGCCTCCCGATAAATAAGTTCCATCTCCATCCATTGCTGAATATAATTGTTCACCTGTTCGACAGAAACACTTGACTGCATCGAAACAGGAATGGCACTCGCCAGATCATCTAATGTCAGGACGCCTTTTTCAACCCTAACAATCACCTTTTTTTCTTGCTGCAAATTTCCGCCTGAGGAATGGCACGCCACTATCAACACCAGGAGCAGCAAAATGCCATGGAAATTTTTGACCATCCGCTTTCTTAATACCACTGTGCACCTGTTCATTTTAATATCCTATTCATTCGCATGAGTGACACGGCACCGTCGAATAACGCATTTTGAATACGTACGAAAATCCGTCTATTTTTTATTCGGTTTTCATAGATCAATACCACTCGCTGGACAACGGTTTACTCTGGCTTATGAGCAAAGAAAAATCAAGGGGCATGAACTAAATCCAATAAGCATCGGATCACTCATAAGCTACATACTGTTGATTCGTGAAATTTGTAAATGCTTTCGCTAAAATACGATCTAACACAATAAAGTCTATTTTGCTCCGAAGCTCAGCGATCCATTCCTGTTCTCGACGGTCACGGGCAATTCGCCTTACCTTGGACATCACGGATTCCCTGCATTCCTCAAAAGTCATTTCAGTTGACGGGATGATCCTCAATACTTTAGTTACAAAATAACCATCGCCCAACTTGATTGGATCAGTCACTTCTCCAGCTTTGATAGCGAAACATGGCTTCCCAAATACCGCTCTGCCAGCCGTGATCTCTGATTTGCCTTTGGTGTCCTTCAGAGATTCTTTTTCATTATATTTTAGAAATAGCCGGTCGAAATCAGCGCCAGCACGAGCCAACCTCGCAATTTTTTCGGCCAATTTTTGATCTGCGACAAAAATTTGTTGAATCTCCCGCTTTTCTGGATGCATATATTCAGATCGGTGAGATTCGAAATACTTTTTTAGTTCCTCATCCGTGATGTTTAGCTTATTATCTACTTGAACCTTTTGAGCCTCTCTGACCATCAAATTTTCCTTAAACGCCTTGATTTGTCTTTGTACAATTTCATCATTGATCATATCTAGACGTTTTGCCTCTTGGTCTAACAAAAACGCTGGTACCAATCTGGCATTGATATAATTTTTGACTTCATCTGCATTTTTAAAATAGGGCCGTCTTGCACGCGGCACGTTTTTCATTTCATCCGACAAATCTTTAATCGTTATCTCTCCAGTCGCAAAATTGGCAAGGACAAGCTTGGATTGATCAGGAGGTACATTGTCAATATCGAACCGTTGTTGAGGATTCGTATCAGTTTTTTCATTGGACCGAGAACTTGTATCACCAATCGATGGATAATATCTCTGAACAAAGTTATCGATTTCCTTATCATTAAATTTCAATCGGTACTTTGATCTGAGCTGGTCCAAATAGGCATAATATTCAGCCTCAATTTCTCTATTCTTCATCGAATAAAACTGGCGCTGAATTCGCTCTTTTTGTTGCAAATAAGACGGGCTATTGTATGTTTTAATATCTGCCACTTTAATGATATAATAACCATCCTCAGCTTCGATCGGATCGGAGATCTCATTTTCACCCATGCGAAACGCAGCGGCATAAATAGGATTCGATGCAGAATTAACGCCCCATTTCAAATAACCCTTATCTCCTCCTTTTCTGGCGGTCTCCTGGTCCTCAGAAAATTCGCGTGCCAGCTTCTCAAATTCGTCTCGATTTCTTAGGCGCCGTTCAATTCTTTTGATCCTTACCAACGCAGCTTTTTTTGCATCGGCATTCTTGGGGTCAAATTTCAAAACGATCTGCTTTATTTTTACTTCTTTTTTGGAATTCTCATAGTAAGTGCGAAGATCAGACTCGGGAACAATTTTCTGGATGACCTGGAGTTCGACTAAACGATTGAACATCAATCCGCGGGCCCGCGCGTTCACCTGGTCGATGACCGATCTGATCGTATCCGTTTTTAGTTGATAGGCATTTATGATCTTCAACTGCTGATCAATCATTTGATCTAAAACTTTTCTTTTATCCTCAAGAGTAGACCTTTTAATCGCTTCAGCAGTTTTTCCTTTAGCAAACTCATCCTCAAAATCGCCAATCGTTATTGCAGTGGTCGCAACCCGAGCCACCAATTTTTCTTCCCGCTTGCATTGAACAAAGGCAATGACTGTCAATAATAAGAAGAGATAAAAGATCGGTCGAAGCTCACTCACGCCTTTCATTTTCCCTCCAAAATTATTTTTTTCACCAGACATCAAAAGTACAAAAATCTATCATGCTACTTTGTCCATCGGCTGGCGGCCATAATTGAACCCATTTGCATGATAGAGGATCGCTTCGTCTTGGGTCCCAGAGTGATCTTAGCAATGCCCTGTTTCTTAAATCGTTTGCAGACATCTTGTTTTACCATTGTAGCATCTTTTAGCAGATTAGCCAAAAAAAAGGAGCAACAAATGCTATATTAAGCGTCTCAAGAAGTCCTTCCCATAGGCAATGGGATCAGGCTCATCTCGGGGGATATCGACATGGAGGCCAAATCCGTCTTTGCCATCCTGGACAAAGTAGAATTTTCCGCCCGCTTTTTGCATAATTGAACAAACCTTCGTTTCTATAAGTTCCCGGCTGGCTGGAACACTCAGTTCCTTTAGAAAATAAGCGATTAGAACATGATCCGAAAGCTTGATCAGGCGAAAATCCAGCTTATTCCCCAGAATTTTTAGCGCGACCAAATTGAACAAATTTCTCGCGGGACCTGGCAGCCTCCCGAATCGGTCAATTACCTCGTGCTGGATCTGTTCAACGGACTCCACATCAGAGCAACTGGCCAAACGGCGATAGATATCCACCTTTAATTCCGGAGGGCTGATATAATCATCCGGCAAGTAAGCATCCTGATCGATCTCCACTCGGGTCTCATCTCGCTCTTGGGCTTTCACAATTGGTAACCCCTGTTGCTCCAATTTTAATTCTTGTATGGCTTGCTCAATTACCTTCATATACATTTCGTAGCCCAGAGCAATGATGTGTCCACTCTGCTCTGCCCCAAACACGTTTCCAGCCCCCCTAATTTCGAGATCGCGCATAGCAATGTTAAAACCAGCTCCCAGCTCGCTAAGCTCTTCAATGATCTGAAGCCGCTTTAACGCATTTTTATTTAAAAATTGAATAGGCGGAACTAAAAGATAAGCATATGCCTTTTGATTTGAGCGGCCCACCCTACCTCGCAATTGATATAACTGTGAAAGGCCAAAACGATCGGCACGATTAATAATCATCGTATTCACATTAGGAATATCCACCCCAGATTCGATGATCATAGTGGAAACGAGACAGTGAAATTTTTGCGTGGCAAAATCCCACATCACACGTTCTAACTGACGCTCATCCATTTGGCCGTGAGCAACACCAAAGCTCACCTCTGGCAATAAACGGCGCAAAAAATTGGCCATGGCTTCGATCGTTTGAACGCGATTGTGCACGAAAAACACCTGACCTCCCCGTTCAATTTCTCTTAAAATAGCCATTCGAATCAGCTTTTTATCAAATGGAACAATCTCGGTATGGATGGGCAATCGATTTTGCGGTGGCGTTGCGATTAATGACATGTCGCGAATCCCCAGCATGGCCATATTCAAAGTCCGCGGAATCGGCGTGGCCGACATACTGATCACATCTACATGGAGCTGTAATTTTTTTAACCGCTCTTTATGGCTCACACCAAAGCGATGTTCTTCGTCAATTATTAGCAACCCAAGGTCCTTAAATTGGACATCCTTGGATAGCAATCGATGCGTTCCAATCACAATATCAATCTTGCCTTGTTTCAGAAGTTCAATAATCTTCTGTTGTTCGCTCCGAGTTCGAAATCTCGACAGCATCTCAATAGCAATGGGGTAACGGCTTATTCGCTCTTTAAACAAATTATAATGTTGGAGCGCTAATACCGTGGTTGGTACTAGAATAGCGACTTGTTTATTATCATTCACAGCTTTAAAAGCTGCTCGAACGGCCACCTCAGTTTTCCCATATCCCACATCCCCACAGATCAGCCGATCCATCGGAAAATCGCTCTCCATATCTCTCTTGATCTCTTCTGTCGCCCGCCTTTGATCTGGAGTATCGTCATATTCAAATGATGCTTCCAACTCTTTTTGCCATAAAGTATCCTTTGAAAAAGCAAATCCCTTTTGCGCCTTGCGTTGGGCATAAATAGCAATAAGCTCTTTGGCGATATCTTTAATATGTTTTTTCGTCTTATGTTTGAGGCGTTCCCAGTCCTTACTGCCGAGCTTACTCAGCGTCGGCGTTACCCCTTCCTTGGCCGAATACTTCTGGACACGATCCATTCGATCTAACGGAACATAAAGCATATCTCCATCTCGATACCCAATGCTCAAACATTCGCGCTCATGTCCCTGTACCGTAATTTTTTTCAGTCCCTGATATTGGCCAATGCCGTGATCGACATGGACCACAAAATCTCCGATGCTGAGGGACAAAAGCTGTTGCAGAGTTAAGCCGCGTGATATTTTTTTTCGGCGGCGTCCCCGAATCGAGCGTCCATAAAATTGATTATCCGTGAAAACAATTAATCCAATCTCATCAAAAATAAACCCCTGGTTAATCCCAAAATTCTTAATAATCACCCGATCGCAATCAATCCCTTCGCTTTCGAATATCTCCTCCATCCGCTCAATCTGACTATCGTGGTCGCATAAAAAATAAATCTTGTTCAACTTGCCACTTTCACTTGCGCGTGGATTGCAATACAAGCGGATTTTTTGCTTTAGCACTTGCAAATTACCCTTCAATGCTTCTTGAGGATAACAACGAAAATGATAAAGACCAGAAATTGACTCATTAAATAGCGAATTACAATCAATTATTGTAAAATTTATCAACTTTTTTACTAAATCATTATAATCGAATATATTTTTATTATCATATTTTTTGCGATTATTCGCTGATAATCCATGATCAATATTTCTAGTTATATAAAAATGCAGTGCTTCAATATCTTTCTTGATCGCTTCTGATTCGTCTAAAAAAACTATCGTGTTTGGAGGAAAATAATCCAATAGCGATTCGGATATCTCAGCAATTTCATCACTTGAACTTTCAAAATTTTGAGGATAAATGCGGACTTGCTGGACTGGTTGGATCGATCGCTGGTTTGTGACATTAAAAATTCGAATTGATTCAATGATGTCACCGAAGAATTCTATTCGATAGGGATAATCGCTTGAAAAAGGATAAATGTCAATAATCCCTCCGCGAACACTCATCTCTCCTAAATTTTCGACAACACTCTCTCGATTGAATCCCAACTTGATCAATTGCTCTTTGAGAAGGTCAAAATCGTACTTATCTCCAGCCGATAAAACAATCTCGTGCTTCCTAAACCAATCAGGGGAAGGATATCGAAGAACGATGTTTTTTGCGCACGTGATTGTGATGTGCTTTGGTTGATGGAGCAACCGTTCAATGCCAGAAAGGAATTGGCCTTTACGCCCAATATCGACAAAGTCCCGTTCATAAGCCAGGCTGCGTAACTGAGGAAGATGGATGACTTGATCGCTCCCTAAAATGAGCTCCAGGTCTTCACGAACCATCTCCTCTTGTTCATCATCTGCAGTTATGTAAACAATCGGCCTATCTTTTTGCTCGAATAAGATTGCCAAAAAAATTGATTTTAGCGATCCTGCTAATCCTTTAACCACAATTCTGGATTTCGAACCCGCGTCACGAATGACGCTTTGAATCATTTTGGAGTTAGTAATATGATCTATGATATCTTGCCCGACCATTGCTGCTTAACTTTCTATCGCTCTTCGAACAAACCCATCGGCTAACTTTAAGCGGCGTTGCGCTTCCTCCCGATCCACTTGTTTTAGAATCATAACCAAAGCGGTTTTCACATGACCCTTTGCCTCAACCAAAACCCGGCTGGCAGTTTCATAATCAACACCAGTCACCATCATCACGGTTCGCTTTGATCGCTCCTTTAATTTTCTGGAATTCATTTGAAGATCAACCATCATATTACCGTAAACTTTACCTAATCGGATCATTGCTGTAGTCGTCAGCATATTCAAAACCAATTTTTGTGCAGTCCCTGCCTTCATCCGAGTAGATCCCATAATCACTTCAGGACCGACAACAGGGCAAATTGCCACATCCACATCCAAGTTCATCTCTTCGCGAGGCGTACAAGTAATGTATATTGTTTTAGCCCCAATCTCCTTCGCTTTTTCGATAGCCCCAACCACATAGGGGGTCCGGCGACTAGCCGCAATCCCACAAGCAACATCCTTAGCATTGAAATTGATTTGCATCAGGTCAATTCCACCTTGCTCTTTTTTATCCTCAGATCCTTCTTGAGCGCGCACCAATGCCTTATATCCCCCAGCAATGATCCCTTGGATCATTTCGGGATCTGTTCCAAAGGTCGGTGGACATTCAGAAGCGTCCAGCACCCCCAGACGACCACTTGTCCCGGCACCAATATAGATCAACCGACCGCCGTTTTTGAAGGCATCAACGATTATTTCAACCGCTTGTGCAATGTAAGGAATTTCCTTTTCAACGGCCAGTGGAACCTTTTTATCTTCACTATTAATGATCCGCAAAATTTCAGGGATAGATTTTGAATCGATATCCATTGTTGCTGGATTTCTTTGTTCTGTGACCAAATTTTTCAATTCTTCGAATACGCTTGTTTCCAAATTCATTCTCCTTCTAATAATAATTTAGGGTCCCAAATTTTTATTCACAATCACAAAGATTTTCTTTTTATCAGGATTTATCAGACGATCGCTCATTGGCATTATTTTTACCGCTATTCCTGAGCGGCTTGCGAGCAATTGTTCGACCTCAGATTGAATATCCCCGCCTTTCCAGGCCAAATAATAGCCCCCAGGCCGTATTAATTGTTCAGCCCATTCATAAACAACCATCAGGCTGGATACTGCGCGGCTGGTGACCACATCGAATTTTTCATGATAATTCTCATGTTGAGCCAAATGCTCGATGCGATCGCCGATCACCTCGATGTTTTTTAGCTTCAATTGAAAGGCAAGCTCTTTTAAAAAAAGCGCTTTCATCCGCTTTGATTCGACCAAAATGAACCGGGCGGATGGGCACATGATTGCTAAGGGAATAGCAGGGAAACCTGCCCCACTGCCAATATCCAGAATCTGGTAATTCGGCGCAAATTGAACCGCAAGAAAACACGCCAACGATTCAAGAAGATGGTTTTCAACAATTCGGCTTTCATCTTTTCGGGATATCAAATTCGTCCGTTGATTCCATTTCAAAATTAATTCGATATGCTTCAGGAACAATAACTCCTGTTCCCGAGTAATGTGAATGCCTGCGATCGAAAATATTTTACTTAATTGGCTCATCTGCTTAAATATTGACCATTTGTCGGATCCATCAAGCCGCTAAATTTCACTGTTCTCCAATGCAACTGTTTCACGTGAAACATTTTGGTAGGACTTTTTCAAATGAATCATCAGCACAGCGATATCGGCTGGCGATACGCCAGCAATTCTGGACGCCTGGCCAATGGAGCGAGGCGAAATTCGCTTCAGCTTTTCGCGCGCTTCGCTCGATAGCGACCGCACACTATCATAATCTATTTTTTGGGGGATAAGCTGATTTTCCATATTTTCAAATCGCGCCACCAAATCCTGTTGACGACGAAAATATCCCTCATATTTAATCTCTATTTCTACCTGCTCTCTAACCTCTCGTATCAACTTGTTTTCTTGCCGAAATTCAAAGAGTGGATGGTTGATCATTTCGTCAAAATCAGCCAGCTTCAATTCGGGTCGTTTTATTAAATTATACAGACTTTCGCTTTCTCCAATAGTAGCGCTCTGTCTCTTTTCTAATACCGGATTGGCGATTTTGGGACTAATCATTATTTTCTTGAATTCTTGAATGAATTGTTTTATTAACTGTTGCTTTTGTTTTACCCTTTCATAAAATGAATATGGGATCAGACCCAATTGATAACCGATATCTGATAACCTGAGATCTGCGTTATCCTGCCTCAACAACAATCGATATTCAGCCAACGAAGTAAACATTCGATATGGCTCGGTGATGTCCCGCGTTATCAAATCGTCTATCAATACGCCAATGTATGCTTGAGATCGTTTTAAAATCAGCGGTTCTTGACCGCATAGCTTCAGCACGGCATTCACGCCAGCAACAAAACCTTGAACCGCTGCCTCTTCGTAGCCAGATGTCCCATTGATCTGCCCAGCAAAATATAGATTCTCGATCGCCTTGGTTTCAAGCGTGGCGGTTAACTGGTTCGGTGGAAAATAGTCATATTCAATAGCATATCCTAATCGCGTTATCTCAACATGCTCCAAACCAGGCACTGTTCTGAGCGCCTTAAGTTGAATATCTTCTGGCAAGCTGGTGGCAAAACCATTCACGTAAAATTCGTTTGAGCTTCTTCCCTCGGGCTCAAGAAAGATTTGATGGGAAGCTTTATCTGGAAAATGAACAATTTTCGTCTCGATCGAAGGGCAATATCGCGGCCCAATCCCAATGATCCTACCAGTAAAAAGCGGAGAGCGATCGAGTCCCGATGCAATCACTTCGTGCGTTTTTGCATTTGTGCTGGTGAGATAACACGGAATTTGTGGCTGGGCAATTTTTTCGGTCTGAAATGAAAATGGCGTGGGATTTGGATCACCGTATTGAACCATCAATTGACTGAAGTCAATCGTTCTGCCATCAACCCTTGGTGGCGTGCCAGTCTTCAATCGCCCGAAAGCAATTCCATGATGGAAGATATCCTCCGTCAATCCTGTGGCTGCAAATTCTCCCGCTCTTCCAGCTCCATAACTGAAGAGACCAATATGGATCAATCCATTTAGAAATGTGCCACTTGTTATAATAACGGCGCGACCCAAAACCTCTGTGCCAGTGAAGATCTTCACTCCAACACATTTCTTGTCTTTGACAATCAAACCCGTGACCATTGCCTGCTTTAAATCGAGATTGGGTTGATTTTCTAATACGACTCTCATTCGATTGGAATACCCAATTCGATCCGCTTGAGCCCGTGGCGCCCATACTGCTGGTCCCTTTGATTTATTCAGCATACGAAATTGAATGCCCTCTGCATCAGCAATTTTTCCCATCTCGCCCCCCAGCGCATCGAGCTCTCGAACCAAGTGGCCTTTAGCAGACCCTCCAATCGCTGGATTGCAGGACATCTGAGCAATATTCGCAATGCTCATGGTAATCAACAGCGTTTTCATTCCCATTCTGGCAGAGGCCAACGCAGCCTCGCATCCTGCGTGACCAGCACCAACAACAATAACATCATATTTTTTGTTTGGATCAATCATAATGATGATAAAAACATGATCGCAAAAGCAATGTACAAGATTTATTATACCTTTGGGACAATTGTTTCACGTGAAACAAAATCCGCTCTATTTGCCGATGCAAAATTTTGAAAAAATGTTATTCAAAATATCCTGGCTAGTTACTTTGCCTGTAATTTGCCCAAGATAATTTAACGCGTCATGAAGATAGAGCACAACAAATTCTGCTGAAGCGCCTTTTTCCGCTTCGGCCTTCGCTTGATTGATACATTCCTGTGCTCTAATTAGTAAATCATGATGTCTAACATTTGCAACAAATACCTGTTCTCCAAAATTATATTGCCGCTCTTTTTCTACAGCTTGATACAGTTCTTGTTCGATCGCTTCAATTCCTCGACCTCGAACTGCTGAAATCCTAATTACAGGAATTCCATCACAAGCAATCTTTTCAATCTCTATTTTTTGTTTCAAATCTATCTTATTAATAACTCTCATTACTATTTTCTGTTTCAATTTTTGAACCAGCCTGATTATTTCATAATCCTCGTTCTCCAGCGGTCCAGAACCATCAAACAAATGGATTACGATGTCCGCTTGTTCAAGATGCCTTTTGGCTAATCGAATCCCCTCTCGCTCGATTCTATCGCTCGTTTGCTTGATACCAGCAGTATCAAAAATTCTAAACAAGATACCATTAATGTCCAATTGAACTTCGAGAGGATCTCGGGTTGTTCCCGGTATATCCGTAACAATTGCCCGTTCCTCCTTTGCAAGCTGATTTAATAAACTGGATTTTCCCACATTCGGTTTTCCAACAATCACAACCTTAACCCCTTCACGCGCTATTTTCCCATATCTATAACTCGAACATAAAGAGCCAAGAAATTGCTGTATCTCGATCATCAGACGAATCAACTGCCTTCGATCAACAAATTGAACATCTTCCTCTGAAAAGTCCAATTCAAGTTCTAACAATGAGCAAACATCAACAATTTTATTGATTATACGATTAATCTCTTTCGATAAAAATCCCTCTAATTGTACCATAGCTGCCCGTAAACCAGATTCGGTTTTCGCTTGAATTAAATCAGCAACAGCTTCAGCTTGAGAAAGATCAATCCTTCCATTTAAAAATGCTCGTAAAGTAAATTCGCCAGCATTTGCTAAACGGGCTCCCCGCTTTAATGCGAGCTCCAAAATCCGCTGAGCCACCAATCGGCCGCCATGACACATCAACTCCACCATATCCTCTTTCGTATAAGAACGAGGGGCCTTATACACAATGACAATGACTTCATCTATAACTTCTCCTTCTTCTACAACTTTTCCAAGAATTGCAGTCCATGGTGGCAAATCAGCGATCGAAGTTTTCGCACGAACCATTTGGTCAGCGATTTGAATTGACTGGGCTCCACTCAGTCGGATTAAAGCAATTGCCCCAGTTCCTGGAGGGGTTCCAATTGCTGCAATTGTATCATGATCCTGCATGGCATTCCATCCATATAAAAAGCCCCATCTTTAGAGACAGGGCTTTTCAAATTGTGCTCATCACCCTAAGCGCATCAAACGGTAGAATAAAAACTCATTTTCTTCTTATTCCCTGGCGTTTGAGCTTGGTAGAAGATGGCTTATTTGGTGCTTCTACCACCTCAATCTCTTTAGGGGGAAAATATTTTTGCTGCAGTATCGAAAACAAATTGAAAAGCGCATAATATAAATTCAAGCCCGAAGGAAAGCTATTAAAAAGCAACGTTAAAAATATTGGCATAAAATAGATCATTGCCTTTTGCTTCGGGTCCTTCATGGTCATCTTTTGCTGTATAAACATTGTAACGCCCATAAATAAGGGAAGTATATTCACTAAATCTCCATAAAATGGGATCGAAAAGGGCAATTTTAGAATCGTATCTGGGGCAGATAAGTCTTTGATCCACCAAATAAAAGCGGCATCCCTCAATTCGATAGTATTTCTAAACACGATAAATATAGCCCATAGCAAGGGCAATTGCAATAACGTAGGCAAACATCCGCTCAGCGGATTAATTCCTGATTCTTTGTAAAGCTTCATCGTCTCCTTGTTCAACCGCTGAGGATCCTTGCCATATTTCTCCTTTAACTCATTTAGCTTGGGTTGAAGAGTTTGCATTTTTTGCATCGAGACATAGCTTTTTCGAGTTAAAGGATGAACAATGATTTTAATCAAAATTGAAAATAGGATTAGCACGATCCCATAATTCGGAATAAATGAATGTAGAAAAACGAAGGTCCGCAATACCAATTTGGCAAATGGACGTATCACTGCCATGCCAAAATCCATTATTTTTCCCAGCGTTGGATGATATTTCTTCACGGTATAATAATCCAGAGGCCCAAGATATATTCGAAATTGCTGGGAAACAGTATTCGCTTCGGCACTTGGAAAAGTTGATTTTAATGTGATGGAAAACTTTTTATTTACGCGATCTTTCAGCTTTGGATCGGTGTAAAGCGGAATCGTTTCGCCATAAAGGGTTGGTTCAACAAGATAATCCGGTTTGGGAATAATGATTATCGCAAAATATTTTGTTCGGATAGCCGTCCAATCGATAACACCACTAAAATCCGATCGAGATTTTTTTTCAAAAGGTTTGTTCGGCAAGCTTAATTCTTCTCTGCTTCCCCCCTGAAACACGTAAGCTTTTGAATTATTAATGTCTTCTTTATCAATATAATTTGAATAATCAAGCTCAGTGTAGGCGAGCCCTGAATTCCAGCGCAAATAATATTGTTCGTTGTCAAAAAGATCGGCTATATTGCGCAATGTTATTCTGAGATCACAAATATATTGATCCTTATAAAAAATGTAAGATTTGATTAATTGCTGACCATTTCCGATATCCAGAACGAATGTCACGCTATCAACCGATTTATCTTCCGCAAACGTAATATTTGATTTATCAGGCTTAAATAGAGCATCATAAGTATAGATCGTATCACCACGATGAATAAAAAAGATTCCTAAATTCCCGTAACCTCCATCTGGAATTAATTGAACCTTATTGGTATCCTGATAGGCAAATTCTTTTAAAATCCAACTTTTGATTACAGCACCTTGACGATCAAGTCGAGCAATATATTTGTCTGTCTCGATTACAACATCTTCCCTAGGAATGCTTTGATCAGACCTGAATAGCGCTTCAATGGTATTTTTTTGGGCTTCTCGTTGCTTGTCATAATGCAAAGCGATCGTGTCAACTTCGCTCGGCTGAGTTTGAGTGACACTGGTTTGCTTTTCACGCTCTCGATTAAGACTGTCCTCTAATGCTGATATAGCCTCAGAACCCTTCGGTGGAACAATCAAGTCTCTATAAAATTTTGTCTGAGTAAAGAGTAGTACGAGTCCTATGAGCAAAAATGCTAAAATTGTTCTTTTGTCCATTCTCGATCCCAAGTATTATAACATCGATTAATTCACTGGATCATAGCCGCCCGGATGAAATGGATTACATCGAAGAATTCTCCATGTTGCTAGAATCATCCCTTTTAAGATTCCATACTTTTCGATAGCCTGATAGGAGTATTCTGAACAACTAGGCACAAAACGGCACGACGGAGGCAAAAAAGGGGAAATAAATTTCTGATAATATCTTATTAATTTTAGAAATAATTTTTTCATACAATTTTAATAAATACACTACTTCATCATATAATTATGCTTCAAATTAATTGAATATGGCTCAATAATCTTAGCACTTCAGATTGAATAATAAAAAAATTATCGGGCTTTGTTTTCGCAAGCAATAACACTTTTGAATTATTGGGAAATTTGCTTTTATTTAGCCTATAGACTTCTTTTAATAATCGGCGACATCTATTTCTATCAACCGCCTTTTTGATTTTTTTCTTAACAATGAATCCAATTTTGGATGTCTCCGATCTAAGATAGAGTAGATCAACATAATAGCCAGAGAGAACAGTGCCATATCTAAATATTCTATTAAAATCCCTTTGATCTTTAAGGATTTCCTTCTTTGAAAGAGCAAATTTTTTTTTAATCATAGCTATGAAATTTCACTCATCGCGAACTGTAAGTTTTTTTCGCCCTTTTGCTCTTCTGCGTTTCAATACTATTTGGCCGTTCTTTGATTTCATTCTTGCCCTAAATCCGTGAGTATTTACCCTCTTCCTTCGACTCGGTTGGAATGTTCTTTTCATCTGTTCTTCCTCACTAAGATCATCAATAAATTTTTACTCTTCATTTTAAATATAGCTAATAAAAATATTAATAATTTTATTAAAAGTCAAGCATTTTTTATATTCTAATATCGTGCTGAGAGCGATGAACATACTTCACTTTCTCTTATCGCTCTTATCCAAACCTATGAACCAATTTTTTTATTTGAAATTGAAAAAAAATTTTGTAGATTTTATTAATATAAATCGCAATGGGTCAATCTAATATATTGTGGATAACTTTCTTTCAATTCATATTTTTCTTTTGGCTGGTTCATTACAGCATAAAACGATTGATACTCAATCTGCATTTCGATATTTTGTCGCGTATTTGTTTCTTATTGATTTATTTTATGATTAGCCAATCTTTAAGTTGCCTGATAAATCAGATCATCATTTCCAAATTCTGTTTCTCAACATAAAATTGATTTAAGAAGTTATTTAAATTTTTCTGTTCATTGTGAATAATTTGTGGACAACTCACTATTTAAATCAAGAGGGGTATGTTCAAATGACACCCAAGTGCGTTGATATCTGGTCGAAGACGCTTTCTATTGTTAAAGAACATATAAGTCAACAAACATTTGTTACCTGGTTTGAGCCTATTAAGGCCATTAACTTTTCAAACAATCAATTGACAGTGCAAATCCCAAGCCAATTCTTTTATGAGTTCATTGAAAAGCATTACAGTGAGTTAATCGAACGCTCACTGCAACAGCTCTTAGGGGAGAACGCGGAGATTATTTATTCCGTCGTGATGAACAATAAAAATGAGGTTTTGGGTTCTCGTCAAAATGAGCTGATATCCCAGACCGCTCCGCTCTCTCCCGATATTTATTTAAATGACCGCTATTATGCTACTCAATTAAACGCTAGATATACCTTTGAAAATTTCGTAGAGGGCCCTAATAATCAATTTGCGAGAGCCGCTGCTTTAGCTGTATCCAAATCTCCTGGCAAAACAACATTTAATCCATTGGTTATCTATGGAGGAGTTGGATTAGGCAAAACGCATTTAATCCAAGCTGTTGGAAATTCCATTCTGAAAAATAATGGAACGACCCACAAAATATTCTATATTTCAAGCGAAAAATTTACCGTCGAATTTATCGATGCCATTAAGCATAATCGGGCGCAAGAGTTTAGTATGAATTATCGAAATATCGACGTCCTGCTTGTTGATGATATCCAATTTTTTACTAATAAAGAGAGAACGCAGGAGGAATTCTTTCATACTTTCAATACGCTTCATCAAAACCAAAAGCAAATCGTTCTCACATCTGATCGTCCCCCTAAAGAACTAAAAGGAATTGAAGAACGGTTGATTTCGAGATTTCAGTGGGGGTTAGTTGTGGATATTCAACCACCTGATTTTGAGACTCGCATGGCGATACTTCAAAAAAAAGCAGAAGAAAATGATTTAAAGCTTCCCCAGGAAATTATTGAGCTTTTTGCTACAAATATCACATCAAATATAAGAGAATTAGAAGGATCGCTCATTCGATTAATGGCAAAATCTTCATTGCAAGGAGAAGATGTTACTATTGACCTTGCCAAAGCTGTCCTAAAGGATCTTAGTTTGGGAAATAGGCGAAACCTCAGCATAGAAGAAATTCAAAGGATAGTGTGTGATCATTACAAAATACCCGAAGATATGATCAGGGCGAAAAACAGGAAAAAGGAAATTGCATTGGCGCGGCAAATTTCAATGTATTTATCCAAGACGATGACCACCCATTCCCTCAAGACCATTGGGCTCCATTTTGGTGGAAGAGATCATTCCACGGTAATTCATGCAATTCAAACAATTGAACAACTTAAAAAGACCGATAAGACAATTAAAGAAGATCTCTCAGCCCTACAAAGAAAAATCGAATTAGCAAGTCTTTGATCTTTGGAATAATATGGAACGTTATCCACATCAAAGTAATTGGTAATTTTTCAGCATATTTTATCTCTTTTTAAAAACATATATTAAAAAACCGAAAGCTATCCACAAATTTATCCCCAGCTCTTATTTTTCTTGTTTCTAAGCTGTGAATAACCTATTTTAAAATTTATGAATGGAATTATAAGCAGAAATTTAAATCGAGAAGCCTCTTTTTGTTAACAAATTATTCACTAAAATAATCAAATTATCCACATCTATGGATTTTAGCTAATTTGCAAATATATCAATAATTATCAATACAAAAAATGCTCACTTTTTAGCTGTTCACATTTCTAATACTATAACTATTTTTTTAATATCTTTTTTTCATTACAAATTAATAGAAAAAAAATATTGATAATTTTATTTTAATTTCCTATATTTGAAAACTATTAAAATTAAAAAAACACAAAGGAGCTCAATATGTATTTCACGGTTGCAAAAGGCATTTTGCATAAAGCATTTCAAAAAGTTGTTGGCGTTATACCAAGCAAAACAACAATCCCAATACTCGAAAACGTACTTTTAGAACTGCAAGATAATAAGCTTCAAATTACAGGAACGGATTTGGAGATATGCATCTCCACTGCCATTGCTGTTAATGGCCAATCTGATGGATCCATCACGGTTCCTGCAAAATCATTGAATGAAATTTTAAGAGAACTCCCTGAAATTCCAATCGAATTGCAATTAGATGAAAATAACCGATTATCGATTCGAACAGCAAATGGACTCTATCGATTAGCAAGTCAACCTAAAGAAGAATTTCCAAGTATCGTATTAGAAGAAACCGAAGGCCAATTTGACATTGATGCAAATCTATTAGCTCGGATGATTACACGAACTATCTTTGCCGTTTCAACGGACGAATTGCGAGCTACATTAATGGGGGTTTACTTTCAACTCATGGCCGAGGGGTTTAGATGCGTGGCTACTGATGGCCATCGACTTGTAAAAATTCATAATAATCTATTTCGTTCACCAAACTATCAAAAAAATGTGATTGTTCCAACCAAAGCTCTATCACTTATTCTAAAAAATATTGAAGCATTAGATGAACCAAAAACTATAAATATATCATTCGGGGAAAATCATTTAATTTTCAAGCTGGATGAAACTTTCATTTATTCCAAGATCATCGAAGGGCAGTATCCTAAATATGAAAATGTGATTCCTATTGATAATGACAAAAAGCTGATTGTAAATAAGGATCTATTAGCAGCAGCGGTGAGGCGTGTTGCAATTTTTTCCAATTCATATACGCATCAAATCAAATTTACTCTCGGCAAGAATCTGCTCAAAATCAGTTCTGAAGACATCGAATTCGGTGGAGAAGGAAATGAAGAATTGGAAGTGAAATATGATTCTGAACCCATGGAAATCGGCTATAATGGGATGTATATATTAGATCTCATCAAGAACATTGATACTGAAGAGGCTGTATTTTTGCTAAAAGACTCTGTAAGTGCTGCAATTGTTACGCCAATTACTCAAAGAACAAATGAAGAGTTAATGATGTTGATTATGCCAATTCGCTTAACAGATTAATAGATCAAGAATGGTCCTAAAACAACTTGAGTTATTGAATTTTCGTAATTTTGAACATGTTGTGGTGGCGTTCGGTGATTTTAAAAATTTTTTAATTGGAAAGAACGCTCAAGGAAAAACCAACATTTTAGAGGCCATATATATTTTATGCTTATCGAAAAGCTTTAGGACCAATATCGATCAGGAAGCAATTAGATTTTCAGAAGACCATTATATCATAAAAGGAAGCTTTGAAACTGATAGTGGAAACAGAAAAGAAATTGCAATTACCTATTCAATAAAGCATGGAAAAATTATTGTCATCAACCACAAAAGGTTGCATAGCACTTCAGAGCTAATTGGAGATTTTCCTGTAGTACTATCATCTCCAGATGAATATATCATCACATCCGGCCCACCTATTAACCGTCGAAAATTTATCGACATTTTATTATCTCAATTAAATAAGCAATACTTTTTAAATTTGATCGATTACAATAGAATTCTGCAGCAAAGAAACAAAGTGCTATTAAGTTGGAAAACGGCTAATCATATTGCGCCGTCGATAATTGAACCGTGGAATGAAAATTTGATACGCTCTGGAAGCAAAATTATTGAATACCGTCATCATTTTTCTTTATTATTTTCTGATAGGTTAACGAGGATTTACTCTGATCTGTCTGATGAAGATGAAAAGTTGACTTTTGAGTATAAAACAAATATAATGGGTGAGAATGAAAAGGAAATAAATAATTGTTTTAGAGAAAAATTAGCCGAAGTATGCTATCAGGAGCAAAAAAGAGGAATCAGCTTGATTGGTCCGCATAGAGACGATTTTGAGATAAAAATAAATGGTAAAGATGTTAGAAAATATGGCTCTCGTGGACAACATAAAACCGTGTTAATCGCTTTGGCATTGGCGCAATTTCAGATATTAAAAGAAAAGCTTGGTGAAACACCGTTAATGTTGATTGATGATCTTTATTCTGAAATTGATGATCATCGAAGAAATAGAATTTTAGACAGCTTGGCAGAGATTAAGCAGGTTTTTATCACTGCAACTTTACCTCATGAGGATAGTTCAATTTGCAATCGTAATAAATTTTATATTATCGATTCTGGAACAGTGAAGCCCATGAACCATCTAATTGAATAGCTTATCTATGTCTACAAAAACCATAGGCCAGGCGTTAGCTCAGTTGATCAAAGATCTGGGAATTGAATATGACATATTGTGCCATAAAGCCATTGCAATTTGGCCCGAGACAGTAGGTAAGCAAATTGCAAATGTGAGCAAGGCGGAAAAATTGGCTGGAAAAATTTTATTCGTCAGAGTGAAAAATGATGCGTGGAGGAACGAGCTTTTATTTCTTAAAAAAGAGATAATAGCAAAGCTTAATAAGCAATTGGGAAAAACAATGATTGAAGATCTGAGATTTTATTAGATGAATTTATCATTTTGATGCCGCGGCGTCATACTAATTCTGCGTTTATATCCCAGTCTTAATTTTTCAAGGAGAAACAGAGTGAGCAATCTGGAAGGTGCATAAATGGACAGACAACGAAATGAAGAAGCGAAGGATAATTTAACCAAATATGATGCAAGTCAGATCACCGTACTAAAAGGTCTTGAAGCTGTCAGGCGAAGGCCAGCGATGTACATCGGTGATGTATCTATCCGGGGCCTTCATCACTTAGTATATGAAGTTGTTGACAACAGCATTGATGAGGCTTTAGCCGGGTTTTGTAATGAGATCGAAGTTATTATTGAAAAGGACAATTCTGTTACTGTCATTGATAATGGTCGAGGTATTCCAGTTGATATCCATCCAACGCAAAAGAAATCTGCTTTGGAAGTTGTGATGACCATGCTTCATGCTGGCGGAAAATTTGATAAAAAATCCTATAAGGTGTCCGGCGGATTGCATGGTGTTGGTGTTTCGGTAGTGAACGCCCTATCGGAATGGTGTGAGGTTGAAGTTTATCGCGATGGTAATATTTACTATCAACGCTACGCGCGAGGAGTCCCGACAACTGAGGTGATTCAGAAAGGAAAAATCAATCGTACTGGGACAAAGACCCGCTTTATGCCAGATGTTGAGATTTTTAAGAAGATCAACTTCAACTATGAAATTTTATGTGAGCGGCTTCGCGAATTGGCGTTCTTGAATAAGGAGTTGCTCATAAAAATTGAAGATAAAAGATCCAACAAAAGGGACAGCTTCAAATACTCGGGTGGGATTGTGGCTTTTATCCAGTATCTGGACCAAAACAGAGACCCGATCCAACCAAAACCGATATATATCGAAGGTGAAAAAGATGGCGTGCCAGTTGAAGTTGCATTTCAATATAACTCTGGCTATAACGAAAACATTTTTTCATACGTGAATAACATCCATACAATTGAAGGCGGTACTCATCTTATCGGGTTTAAGAGTGCATTAACGAGGACGCTTAATAACTATGCGACAAAAAATAATTTGTTAAAAAACGTGGATTTCACTTTTACTGGAGAGGATGTTCGAGAAGGCTTAACTGCTGTCATCAGTATTAAGCATGTTGAACCGCAATTTGAAGGACAAACCAAAACCAAGTTAGGCAATAGCGAAGTCAAGGGAATTGTCGAGAGCATTGTGAGTGATGGGTTGAATTTATTTTTAGAGGAAAACCCATCGATTGCGAGACAAATAATCGAAAAAGTCATTTCAGCCGCCAGCTCACGAGAAGCAGCTCGAAAGGCCAGGGAAATCGCGCGGCGCAAAACCGCGTTGAATGGCGGCGGATTGCCTGGCAAATTAGCGGATTGTTCAATAAAAGAACCAGAGCATTGCGAGCTCTATCTCGTTGAAGGTGATTCGGCTGGTGGTTCCGCTAAACAAGGGCGGGATCGCAGATTTCAGGCGATCCTGCCGCTGAAAGGAAAAATTTTAAATGTGGAAAAAGCTCGGCTTGACAAGATTTTGTCAAATGAAGAAATACGGACGATCGTAACTGCGCTGGGGACTGGCATTGGAGTGGATGATTTCGATATTTCGCGGCTCCGTTATGGGAAGATCATCATTATGACCGATGCTGATGTGGATGGAGCTCATATCCGCACATTATTATTGACTTTCTTTTTCCGATACATGCGGGAGCTCATTGAAAAGGAGCATATTTACATTGCTCAGCCTCCTTTGTATCGTTTATTAAAGGGAAAACAAGAATTCTATGCGTATGATGACGAAGAGTTAGAAAGTTTATTAGATCGATTGGGCCGAAATGGGGTGAGTGTCCAGCGCTATAAAGGACTGGGTGAGATGAACCCTGAGCAGCTCTGGAAGACCACCATGGACCCTGAAAATCGAACCGTGTTAAAGGTAACGATCGAAGAGGCATTTCAAGCTGATTTGATCTTTTCGACGCTCATGGGAGATAAAGTCGAGCCTCGAAGAAAATTTATTGAAGAAAATGCAAAGTACGTTCGTAATCTTGATGTTTAATTTTATCTCTGAAATATTAGGTGCTTGGATGACCAAGGATGTTGTTGTAGGGATAAGCTGGTCATCAGTATCTATCGAATAATTTTTCATCATTTTTAAAATATGAGATTAAAAATATGGAAATAAAACGAGAACGTGTTATTCCAATCTATATTGAAGAAGAAATGAAGGATTCGTACATCGATTATTCGATGTCGGTTATTGTGGCTCGTGCTTTACCAGACGTTCGCGATGGTTTAAAGCCAGTTCATCGACGAGTATTATACGGGATGCATGAGCTTGGTTTGAGGTCGAATGCGGCATATAAGAAGTCGGCGAGAATTGTTGGTGAGGTCCTGGGAAAATATCATCCCCATGGCGATGCGGCGGTGTATGATGCCATGGTTCGTATGGTTCAGGATTTTTCCCTTCGCTATCCATTGATTGATGGCCAGGGAAATTTTGGTTCGCTTGATGGGGATGCTCCAGCGGCCATGCGGTACACAGAAGCAAGGATGACCCCTATTGCTGAGGAACTGCTTCAGGATATCGATAAAGATACGGTCGATTTTGTCCCAAATTTTGATGAGTCATTGAAAGAACCGACGGTTCTTCCTTCCGTTCTGCCAAATTTGCTAGTTAACGGCTCATCTGGAATTGCTGTGGGGATGGCCACGAATATCCCGCCCCATAATCTTAATGAAGTGGTGGATGCTCTGGTGTTGCTTATCGACAAACCTGAAGCGAGCATCGGGGATCTGATGAAGATCATCAAGGGGCCTGATTTCCCGACAGGAGCTATAATTTATGGGGGCGAAGGGATCGATGAAGCCTATCGTTCAGGGAGGGGCAGGATCATTGTTCGGGCTCGGGCCAACATTGAGACGGTGCGAGGGGGGAGAAGCAATATTATTGTCACTGAAATCCCCTATATGGTCAACAAGGCAAATTTAATCGAAAAAATCGCTGAGTTAGTTAATGAAAAGAAGATCGAGGGAATTTCAGAGGTTCGCGATGAATCGGATAAAGATGGCTTGAGGATTGTAATTGAGCTCAAGCGAGATGTTCAAGAATCGGTGGTTCTCAATCAGCTATATCGGCATACGCAGATGCAAGTCACCTTTGGGGTGATTATGTTAGCTCTGGTCGAGGGGGTTCCGCTTGTCCTAAATTTAAAACAGATGCTTCAGCATTTCATCAATTTCAGGCACGAAGTTGTTGTCCGGCGGACCAAATTTGATTTAGATAAGGCTGAGAAAAAGGCTCACATTTTGGAAGGTTTAAAGAAAGCGCTGGATCATATTGATGAAATTATTGCTTTAATCAAAAAATCGAAAAACCCAGAGCAGGCTAAACAAGGATTGATGAAGACCTTTAAGTTTTCTGAAGTTCAGGCCCAGGCGATTTTGGATATGCGGTTACAAAGATTAACTGGGTTAGAGCGGCAAAAAATCGAGGATGAATTAAAGGAAACCCTCAAACTAATCAATCAGCTGAAAGCCATATTGACCAATCGTTCGCTCCGAATGGAGGTTATCAAAAAAGAATTAATCGCTCTGAAAGACAAATATGGTGATGAGCGCCGCACTGAAATTATTTCAAAGACGGAGGTGTTCACCGTTGAAGATATGATTGCCGAGGAGGATATGGTAATTACCATATCCCATGCCGGCTTTATTAAGCGATTTCCTGTTTCAGGATATCGACGGCAATCTCGTGGCGGGACTGGACATACGGCGGCTACCACCAGGGTAGAGGATTTTATTGAGCACTTATTCATTGCCTCTACGCATCATTACATTCTTATTTTTACTGACAAAGGGAGATGCTATTGGTTAAAGGTCTATGAGATTCCGCAGGCAGGAAAGGGGTCGAAAGGCAGGGCAATAGTCAATTTGATCGATATTCAAAAGGATGAAAAAATTGCCGCCATTGTGAATATCAAAGATTTTGACGATGATCATTATGTGGTGATGGCCACCAAAAAAGGTCTCGTAAAAAAAACCGTTTTATCCGCTTTTGGTAATCCGCGCAAAGGGGGGATTAACGCTATTAATATACGATCGGGAGACGATTTGATCGACGCACGGCTAACGGATGGTAATCAAGAGATCGTGCTGGGTACCTATTTTGGCAAAGCAATTCGTTTTCATGAATCAGAAGTGAGAGATATGGGCCGGCAAGCGACCGGCGTTACTGGCATTACCTTGGCAAAAGATGACTTTGTGGTGGGTATGGTTACGGTTCGAAAGGAATCAACCTTGTTGGTGATTACTGAAAAGGGATATGGAAAACGAACGCCGATCAAAGAATATCGTCTCACTCGCAGAGGGGGAAAAGGAATTGTGACGGTAAATACCACCGAGCGCGTTGGGAAAATGATTTCGATAAAAGAGGTGATCGATGAAGATGATGTGATGATCATAACAACAAAGGGCAATGTAATACGTCAGGCCGTGAAACAGATCAGAGAATCGGGGCGGGCAACCCAGGGAATCCGATTAATTCGATTAACCCAAAACGATCAGATTGCCGATGTGGCTCGCATTATTAAAGATGATGATTAATGATTGCGTGTTGCCTTATTTCATCCAAGGGAATTGTTATCCTGATGATTGAAAGACGATTTGGGGCAATAAACGAATCGGTCAGAACGCGCTAATAAGCTTTGGTGTGAAGATCGTATGGTCCAATAACCAATCGAGCACGCATCAATAGAAAATTATTTCCAACTTGTCCAATCAGATGTCATTGGACAAAGTTATTTGAATAAACCGAATCAAAGCAAGATTCGTTGAGATCTTTAATCTCAATTGAAAATGTGAAAGCATCGATGATTCAATTATAATAAAGCTAATCGCTTTTTTGGAAGGAACAACATGGAAACGACAACGATGGAAAGCGAGAAGAGGCTTTTGGCTGATGCAGTTCGAGAACGACTCATTGGTGATAAAAATTTTATTTCATATAAGGAGTTAATTGATAAAAAGCTCCCATCATTTTTAAAAAATTTTCTTCAAAACAGCGTTCAAAGAATTATTCATACAGAAGAGCCGTTTCAATTTAATAATTCGAAGCGGTTTGATTTTGAGTACAGCAAAATAGCCGAGCTCAGACATGAATTAATGAAAGCTTTTGAAGAGGCAACGTTATTCTCCAGGGAAGAACTCTGCGAAATCATTCATAAGACGATAAGCCTTCAGTTTAATCTTTTGGTCAAGCCAACGGCCTCTTTGGTAAAGATATTTTTCAGGAATAAATCAGAACGGTTGCAGACTGAAATTCTTCAAATTCTCGAAGGGCTGAATGATCAGAGAATGATTATCCAGTTTCTCATTTTAAATATCAAAAAATTTGATCAGTATCACATTGTCGAAGATGATTTTAGAAAAATATTGGATGAAACCACGAAGCAAGTTTATCATGAAAATTTCATCAGGGCTTTTATCGGCGATGTCCAGGCTTTTGTTGATTTCTTAGGGATGATTCATGGGAAGCATAGCCGGCAGATCGAATTGAGTTATCTGAAATTATTATTAAAGGAACGCGATCTTGAGCAATATTGGAAGGCTTTCGAATCTTATCCCAAAAAGTCTTTGCCGATAGATGAGATAGAATCAATGCTGAGCAAATATGTGTCCAGCAATACTTCATCGGATCGAGTTGATGACCAGGACCTTGATGAAATTGAACGATTCATGATCATGCCAATTTCCGATAGTTCGAATGGTGATGATGGAGCAAACGAGAAGGATTTTTATCGCAGCGAGATTGAGCAGCGTTTTGGTCCTGGAGCGCCCGCTGATCAGAATGGGACTCAGAATCTTCGCGATCGAAAAATGCCTAAAATTACCAATAACTGGAAAGATCCGATGGATATGGTGATTCAAAGGAGCAACATTGAAAAGCAGCCGAATGGACCTCTTCATCCATTAAGAAGAATTATCGGCGAAAAGGACCGGAGACTCATCCAGAAACGAATTTTTGGTAACGATATTTATGCCTATAATGAATTTATTAAGCAATTAGAGCAAGTTGATAATTGGAAAACCGCCAAGAAAATCATTGATAATGAACTTCAAAATCGATCCATTGAGCCATTTTCTAAAGAAGCATTGCGACTGGGGGATTTAGTATTTAACCGATATTTTCCAAACAGCTAATATCGATCATAAGGAAGAGGTTAAAAAATGAGACCACTGAAAATGATTTTGACCAATCAAGGTTGGATGCTTGCAATTTTAATTATTGCCATTGGGCTGTTCAGTAATGTCACGATGGATGGATCGCTAACGCAGCCGGAGAAAAAGGGCTTGGTGACCTACACTGATGGTCAAGTCAAGAAAAAGCAGCTTACTCAGGACGAGTGGCAGAATGCGGCAAAAGATACGACAATTTTGGGGGGTGATCGGGTGCGGACCTTTCAGCGCTCTCGAGCTGAATTAGAATTGCTTGATCTGGATGTTATTCGGATGGCTCCAGAGACAATAATTGACATCGTCAAGCTTTATGAAGAAACCAAGCAAAAGACCAAGGAAACCCAAATTGCAGTTCAGCAAGGGGATATTTGGGCGAACATCAACAAGAAAAAGACAAACACCAAAATTGAAATCGCAGCGCCAGTAGCTGTGGCTGCTATTACTGGTACCGTCCTCCGGTTAGGTGTAGATCCAGATTCAACCACAGAATTAAAGGTCTACAACGGCGAGGTGAGAATTACAAATGCGCCAACAAAAACCGATCTTATTCCAAAACAGATTGGTGTCTATCAAGTGCCAGGACCGCACCAAGTACCTGGGCCACACCAGGTATCTATGGAAGAATGGGTTTATATTGTCAAACAAATGCAAAAAATCGTGATTGATAAAAAAGGGCAGGTGAAGCAGGTGGGGATGTTTAAAAAAACGGATCAAGATGAACAGACCGATTGGGTGAAATGGAATTTGCAACGGGATCGCGCGCGATAATCGCAGGTAGTGTATCCCCGTCATTGCTCGGAGCGGCCAGTGAGATGCTGTGCCGCTCTTTGTGGCGGTTTGAAATAGAGCTGGCTGAGGATATTCTCTTTCGTCTGTTTCATTTTTTGTTGATTTTTTGCTGACGTTTCAGGCACGTCGCCAATCGCAGCATGGTGTTGTGGTATTTTTGGGGGCTAAAAATTGAACCCAGCGGAAAAATAGAATTGATATTTTCCACCCATTTTCCTCCCAACAGCGAATGAAATTGGTCCCCCAGGCGTTTCGATGTGAAGGGCCGCGCCTAAGCCTTGATCCAATTTTTTGTTTTCCAGGTCTAATTTATTTTTCCAGATGGCTCCCACATCATACCGAATGCTCCAATAGAAATTGATTGGAAGGCGAAACGGAAAGAAGTAGCGGTATTCTAAACTTGCTCCTATCAAATGGCGGCCTATTTTCTCATTTTCCTTTAGGCCATAAAAAGATGTTTGTCCTCCTAATCGAAATTGTTCCGTGAAGGGCGTTGTTAAATCCGATGTCCCCCAATATAGCCGTGGATGGATGGTGTTTCTTTTCAGAAATGTTTGATATGTTTCATACGAATTGAAAAGCTTAATAAAAGAAGCCTGACTGTTCAAAAAGCGAGCTGAGGACATTTTATAAAAAAATTGATAATATTTGCCTGTCCGGGGAAAAGGAACCTGGTCTTGGGAATCGACAATCGATTGCAGGGTGATTGTTTTGAATTCGGTTTTTCCGATCGGATAGCCAAAGCCAGTTACTTTTCGCAGATCGATGGAATTGAGAGTGGCGATGAGAGAGAAGAGCCCAAGGCGTTTGATCTGCTGGCCAATCAAAAAAGATATTCCTGTTTCCTTTTGTGAATATTCGCCGATCTGAATGCCATTTTGATAGCTATAATTATTCTGCTGAACAAGGAAAAGATCAAGATGGTAAGTCATATACGTTTTAAATACGCGATCGTCGCGGAATTTCAATTTTACGGCTTGATCTTTAGCGCCATATTGGGTATGAAAGCTGATCTGGTTGCCTGTGCCAAACAAGTTTTCATCCGCAAATTCCACCATCGATTTGCTGTTTCTTTCTAAATCATAGCGATAGCTTAGGCGCAGCAGATTAAACGCTTTTTCTCTGACTTTAATTTTTATTAGGACATCGGGCTGTTGAGGAAATACCTCAAAAGTGACGTTTTCAAATAGCCCAGTGCTATGAATGTTGTTCAAGCCTTCGTTGGCGCTTTGAATATTAAAAATATCGCCTGGTTTGAGAGGAAATTCTCTTAGGATCACATAATCTTTGGTCCGTTCATTGCCTTCAATTACGATTGAGGACAACCTGCCTTCATCAATCACAAGATGCAATTCACCATTCCTCAATTCAACTGCTTTTATAGTAGCGAGCGCGTAACCGGCCTGTTTGTAGCGCCGAATGAGCCGCAGCATGTCCTGCTTGGATCGATAATAATTAATTGGCTTTCCGAATTGACTGCTGAATTGCGGCAGCAGTACGGAATCGGGAAAAACTGAATTGCCCTCGAGCCTGATGCTTTTGAGTACAGGTTTGGATATTATTTCAAAAGTCACAAATAGAGAATCCCGTTGCCTCATGAGGAAACATTTGATGTCATCAAAATAACCAGATTCATAGATATTTTTTTGAATGGAATGGATCTTGTTATAGTCGACAGGTTGATGAATGAGTGATTCGGTAATTTGATTGGCGATCTGCCTCGAAAAGTCATGATCGGCGATGATTTGAATTTTAGCCAAAATATAGGTTGAATCAGGCCATTTAGGGGGGAAAAATGTTGCAATTCGGCGCTTTAATGATTCAATATGTTTTTGAGCTTCAATTTGACCTGCTGCGACCAGTTCATCAATAGATTGAAAGCTATCAAATTTAAACTCATCCAGATTGATTTGAATGAGAACATCAGCTTTCGCTCTTTGGCTGGCGTTCTTTTCGCGTTGCATGATGCTGGTCACTTGATCGGCAATTTCCCATGGCGCTTGCAATTTATTCCGATCTCTTAGCTTAGAGACGGTATCTACGCCGATAATCAAATCGACTTGAAAATCCTTGACCTCGTCGACTGGGATATTATTGATAAGCCCACCATCCACCAGCATCATTGAATCCAGCGCGACTGGCATGAACAGCAGTGGCACAGCTGAGGATGCCCTCATTGCTTCAGCCAGATTGCCATGGTTCAGGAGCACTTTTTTACCAGAGATCAAATCGCAACTTAAAGCCCGAAATGGGATCTTTAGTTGATCGAAATCAGACGTGGTCGGATAGTCGGCCATAAGGGTCAAATTCGTAAGAATCGTAGAGAGCTTTTGGCCAGGACTAAAGGCTTTAGGGAGAGTGGGTTTGGTGCCTTTAAATCGAAGCTGGATAATAGCCCGATCCCGCTCCTGCTTCTGTCCGATAAATAGGCTGGTTCGCGGAGGGGTATCCTGCATGATCGTGGACCAATCAATTTTCTTGGCGAGCTGATGAATTTCCTGAGGGGAATAACCAGCGGCATAAAGTCCACCAATGATGCTGCCCATGCTGGAACCGACGATGCAATCAATGGGGATATGATGCTGTTCTAACACTTCCAGCACACCGATTTGCGCAAATCCCCGGGCACCTCCGCCGCTGAGAGCGAGACCAATTTTGGGGCGTTTCAGTAATTTGTGCGGGGAAAAACTATAAGGACAACGATCCACCATGCTGAATTCCAATAGGAGAGTATCGACTCTGGCTCCTTGTCCCAGCGCGAAAGAGTGGCTGATCAGCCCCATGAAAATGATCATCAGATATATGCGATACCATTTCATAGCTGGACATTTAACGTGGCTTCAAATAGAAAGTTCAAACGACCTTAGGGAAAAAATGAAATTGACTTTCTTGAATAGATTTTGTATATTCAAATCAATTTTAATTTAAAATATAAAAGCAATGCAGCTTAAAAAGAATACCAGTCTTATCATTTTAATGAGCTGTTTTGCCGGTCTGACGGCGGTCGGCTCATATATAAAATTGCCGTTAGTTTATTTGCCAGTGACATTGCAAACCTTTTTTGTCATGATGAGCGGCAATGTGCTGGGGCCTAAGTTCGGCGCATTCAGCCAGATTTTGTATCTGGTGCTGGGTCTCACAGGAGTCCCAGTGTTCGCCTATGGAGGTGGTTTAAGTTATGTATTTCAGCCCACGTTTGGCTATTTGCTGAGTTACCCTTTTGCTGCCATGGCAATCGGCCTGGCAATAAAAGTAGCCTTGCCGATTGGGCAGAACCGATCATTTTCATTTCGTCGCAAACTAGCGAGTTATTTTTTCGCCGATATTGTGGGCGTCATCCTCATATTTGGTATCGGAATTGCCTATTTATATCTCAATTTGAAAATGGGGTGGTATCTGAGGATCGAGCAGTTATCCAAAATGCAAATGCGTTTTGATGACGTAATCCAGTCTATTTTGCTGGTATTTATTCCTATCGATATTTTGAAAGCATTTATAGCATCCTGGTTAACTGTTCGGCTTCAACAATTGAATCTTTAGCATGCCCCAAGAAAATACTGCCACAGTGCAGTGATAAATGATAGCCACCTAAGGGTTGTTTGTGATGAATCGGCGAATTTGCCAAAAATTCCAGACTATTGAAATAAAGATTCAAAAAGTAGTTTTGGCAATGGCCATGGAAAGCTGCTAATGAGCAAATTCGTTAATATGGGTAAGCCAATTGATACAGGTAGAGCCTGAGCAAAATTGTGCAGGGCTTTGTAGCTTCCTTGGGTCTAAATTCCAGAGAAAATACAAAAAATAAAATTCATAAGTTAGTCATCTGCTTCAAATGAAATCGGTTATAATGGTAGGATTTGTGTGGTTTTTAAGGAACGATTTACTCGGAAGGATGAAATTATGAATGGATATGTCATCGGTGTTGATGGCGGCGGAACAAAAACCAACTTTGTTCTCATGGATTTTTCTGGGAATATCATCGCCAATGCCAAAGGCGACAGCACCAACTATCAAGTTGTTGGTGGGAAAAAATTGCGAGAAGAGCTTTTGAAGGGCTTTGATCTGCTGCTTAAACAAATCAATATGCCAGCAACCAAGATCGATCAAATTTTTTTGGGCTTGGCAGGCGCTGGGAGAGAGAGTGATCGAAAAGAAATTTTGGGCTTATTTCATGACACTCAATTTCATAAAAAGATCACTGTTGACAGCGATGCTATGGTTGCTCTGGCGGGGGCATTTGGCACTGGTCCTGGGATCATCATTATCGCTGGCACTGGAGCGATCTGTTTTGGCAAGAATAGTCGGGGCAAAGTCGTCCGGTCTGGAGGGTGGGGATATCTGTTAGGAGATGAGGGGAGCGGCTATTTTATTGGTCGCGAGGCGATCATTGCGGCGCTAAAGGATTTTGATGGCAGGGGGGAGAAGACGAGCTTAAAAGAACGAATTACCGTTCATTTCCGGCTCAGTTCGATCGATCAAATTATTCCTCAAATTTATCAGAACCGTATCGACCGGGTAGCGATTGCCGATCTTGCACCTATTGTATTTGAGGAAGCCAGTCATGGCGACCCTGTCGCTTCAGAAATTATTCGTCGGAGTGCCAAGGAACTCGGTTTGCTGGCCAAAGCTGTCGCCCAACGGTTGAATTTTGAAGGCGAGGAAATCAATGTGGCGCTAATTGGAAGCATCTTCAAGCAACGGGAAATGTTGATCCATGAGATTTCAAAAGAATTGTATGAGATCTCCTGGAATGTGGAGATTTCCGATCCGATGTTTGCCCCGGAATATGGGGCTGCGCTGCTGGCTATTGAAAAATCTGGTGCTGAAATCACCGAGGCTTTGATTCAGAATCTCCAACAGTCTATCCGACAACGAGAAACCGATTAAGCGATGCATCCGATTGTAAAGCTATTTAAGAAAAAAGAGAAGCTTGTCATAGGATTGATGTCCGGTACATCGATGGATGGCATCGATGCCGCGTTGACGCGAATTAAAAATTATGGCCCCGATACTCAAGTGGAATTGCTCCGTTTTCTGACGTTCCCTTATCCTGAGGAGTTGCGAAAAAATCTTAGGGACATTGCTGAGTCGGCCGAGACGACTGCAACGCAGCTTTGCCAGTTGAATGTTATCGTGGGAGAGTATTTTGCAGATGCGGCACTCGCCGTTTGTCAAAGCGCTCATGTTGATTTCAGAAGCGTTGATTTAATTGGTTCTCATGGACAAACGATCCAACATCTTCCTCAGGAAACCTGGGTGATGAACAAATTGATTCGGTCGACGCTTCAGATCGGAGAGCCGGCTGTCATTGCCCGTCGGCTGAACTGCATGACCGTAGCCCATTTTCGTTCCGCTGATATGGCGCTGGGGGGTCAGGGGGCTCCGCTGGTACCATACGTCGATTATATTTTATTTCGATCAAATAAATTGAACAGAGTAGTGCTGAATATTGGAGGGATCGCCAATATCACTGTACTCAGAAAAGGCTGTAGCCCAGATCAGATCATCGCATGTGACACCGGGCCAGGAAATATGGTTGTCGATGCTCTGGTTTCCTTCTTTTATAATTTGCCTTATGATCAGAATGGACAAATTGCTTTGCAAGGAAAGGTGTGCGATCAATTATTATCGATTCTACTCGAGCACCCGTTTTTTCGCCGGCCAATCCCAAAGTCTACCGGACGGGAGGAATTTGGAAAGCCATTTGTTGAGCACCTGTTAGCTGTCAGCAGCAAATTTATGCTGTCACCCCAGGATATCATTGCCACCGCAACAGAATTAACTGCTCGGACCATTGCAGAAACTATTACACAAGCAGGACTGCCAGCCTTCCAATTGCATGAACTGATCGTGAGTGGTGGCGGTGCGAAGAATCACGCCATGATGAATTCATTAGCGGGACATTTCAAAGCGACCCAAATCATGAACACCGATGATTTTCAATTGCCTGGCGACGCCAAAGAAGCAGTGTGTTTCGCTATTTTGGCCAATGAGACCATTGCAGCGATTCCCACCAGTTTGCCATCGGTGACTGGTGCTCAGCGGCCAGCGATTTTGGGGGCCGTTTATTTCTGATGAAATTGCTAACCAGGAGATAATAGGTCTTGCAAGATCGCTCTGATAACCTAAATGAATGGGTCCAGCCATATTCGAAATTAGCATATATCTATGATGATTTAATGTCATACGTCGATTATAAGAACTGGACTCATTACATCGAGAAAATCATTGAGCGCTGGAATCCAAACGGGCGTACACTGCTGGATATCTCTTGTGGCACTGGGAATACGCTGATGCGGCTCAATTCGAACCGATATCAACTATATGGCAGTGATCTATCATTTGATATGTTGAAAGTAGCTCGAGCCAAAATCATCGCTTCGAAGCGGCCCATCTCAATCTGGCAATCGAGCATGAGCAATTTTCAATTGCGAAAAAAAGTCGATGTCATCATTAGCCTTTACGACAGTGTGAATTATTTATTGACGGATTCCGATTGGCAGGCCATGCTATCCTGCGTGTATCATGCCTTAAACGATCAGGGATTGTTCATTTTTGATATTTGCACTGAACAAAATTCGAAGCGTTTTTTTCAGAATTATTTTGAGAGGAATCGAGGAGACGGGTATTCTTACACGCGAGCCAGCAGCTATGATCGAAAAAATAGAATTCATACCAATCGGTTTGAAATCTTCTGGGAGGAAGACAAAAAAAATTATATCGAGGTTCATCAGCAAAAGATCGTTCAGATCGCTGAGGTTCGATCGTTCATTCAGCGAACGGATTTTGCGCTATTGGGCGTTTATGACGGGCTATCCTTTCGGCCTGGCAGTGAAAATTCTTTGAGAGTGCACTTTGTGTTAAAAAAATAAGAGGCGGTATGATCCAACTTTCCAATGTGGTGGCTAAGTATCCGGGTGGCGAGGGATTGGAATTGGTCAATTTGACCATTGAACCTGGGGAGTTTGTCTATCTCGTTGGTCCGAGCGGCGCTGGCAAAAGCAGCGTTTTGAAAGTCATTTATCTCGATATCTTTCCTCAGTCTGGTCATGTGATTGTGAATGGATATAATTCTCTGACGATAAAGAAGAAGAAAATCCCGTATCTGCGTCGCAAGCTTGGGATCATTTTTCAAGATTTCAAGTTATTAAATGATCGAACGGTTTATGATAACGTTGCGTTTGCCTTGCAAGTGACGGGTACCAGCCGAGGGGAAATTAAGCGCCGGGTGTTACGTGTGCTGGCCGAGGTGGGTTTGAGCCATAAGCGAAACAAGATGCCATATCAATTGTCGGGTGGGGAGCAGCAGCGCGTGGCAATTGCCCGGGCGCTGGTAAATGAGCCAATAATTTTGCTTGCGGATGAGCCGACTGGCAATCTTGACCCGGCGTCTGCTGAAGACATTATCCAATTGATTGAAAAAATCAATGCCCGCGGCACGGCGATTTTAATGGCCACCCATGATTATCGGCTGGTGCGTCAGCATCGCCGCAAGGTCGTTCGAATTGAAAAGGGAAGAACTTTATAATTGACTCAGAACATGTTTTATTCTATCATCGAGGGATTAAAGGGCCTGCGTCGCGCTAAATTTTCGGCCTTTGTAGCCGTATCGACGATTTTTTTTGCCTTAGTGCTGATCGGAATTTTCGGGATTATGATTTTAAACATTCAGCACATTATTCAGCAGATCCAATCGCGCATGGAAATGGAAGTGTTCATTGATAATTCTTTGGACAACGAGCGGATTTATGAGTTAAAGCGCCGGATCGCGGGCATTCCGGGCGTTGATAGCGTTTATTATGTGTCGAAAGATGAGGCTGCTGAAATCTTTAAGCGGCAGTTCGGCCAGGACATTTTTGATATTTTAGATGATAATCCTTTGCCGGCATCTTTTCAGATCAAATTAAAATCGACAGCTCGTTCGAAAGCGCTCGTCGAAAAAATCGCCTCCCAGCTTCAGCAGCTTGAGGGTGTTGACGAAGTGCTTTATCGCCGGGATCTAATTATTTTATTGGAGCGCTACATTCGGCTCTTTTTGATCATCATTTTGGGAGTTGGGCTATTGTTGGGTGGTGGTGCGATTTTTTTGGTTTCAAATACCATTAAATTGATCATTTATTCAAGGCTTAGCGTCATTGAAATTATGAAACTGGTTGGGGCGACGCGGCAGTTCATTCGAAGGCCCTTTTTGATCGAGGGGATTGTTCAAGGGCTAATCGGCGGCTTGGCCGCAGCGCTGTTCTTTTATCTTGTGATCAAGGCGGTTAAATTGGAAATCACTGGTTTGATTTTTATTGATCGTAACAGCTATTTGGCTTTGATCTTGTTAGGTATCTTCTTGGGCTTTTTAGGCAGCGTGCTGGCATTACGAAAATTTTTGAAATATTAAATGCCAGACATATCCAGAAGCTTTGTCGGTATTGATTTAGATGGTAACGAAATTTTACTTGACAAATGAACTAAAAATTGTTATCTTCATTATATAAAAAAAAAGATATGTTAGTGAAAATCTAAGAATTATTTGTTTAGTAGGGGGTGAGTTCAATCACATGGCTGAGTCATTATTAACCCAACGAGAGGGTTTTATTTTAAAGTCATTGGTAAGAAGTTTTGTGGATTGTGCCGTGCCAATTGGCTCGCGATTTCTTTCAAAGGCAAGCAGAAATCGCTTGAGCCCGGCTACCATTCGGAACATCATGATGGATTTGGATGAGAAGGGATTGGTGACGCAACCTCATGCTTCCGCTGGAAGAATTCCTACGGATCTGGGATATAGATATTATGTGAACGATCTGATGATGATCGAGCGACTGACTAAATCCGAAAAGCAGTTTATCGATCAAAATTTGGAAAACGTCGCCAATGAAGATGTCGAAGCGATATTGGAAAAATCCTGTGAGGTCTTATCCCAAATCTCGAATCAATTGGGCGTGGTATTGTCCCCGCGTTTTTATCAGGGTAAGTTTGAGAAATTGGAACTTGTTAAGCTTAGTGAAAATAAGCTGCTGGTCATCCTTGCTATCACTCATGGTCTCGTGAAAACCATCATGATGGAGATAAAATATAATATTTCCCAACACAAATTGGAAGAAACGGCACGAATTTTGAACGAACGATTGAGCGGCCTAACGCTCAAGCAAATTCGAGATAATTTTGCCAGGCGATTATCAGATGTGACGCTTGGTGATGAAAACCTGATTTCTCAATTTTCAGCTTCTGTGGATAAAATTTTTATGATTGACGATGGTCATCTGCATGTGAAGGGGACACAGAACATCTTTTCGCAGCCGGAATTTGCGAATCAGGAGCGAATCAGCAAGCTACTTGAGTTGATCGACAATCAGAAGATTTTGATTCGCGTGCTGAATGACGCTGTTTCCAGTGATGAGAAGATCTCTATTGCCATTGGTCAAGAAAATAAGGAAGAACTGCTGAGCAATTGCAGTTTGATCACGGCAGCTTATCGCATTGGAGATATCACTGGAACCATTGGAATTCTCGGTCCCACAAGAATGAAATACGAAAAGGTAATTAGTTTGGTGGACTTCATCGCCAAAGAAATTAGCAATTTTTTTGTTGAGCATACGCCAACTTTGTACTGATAATGGGATTTTGCTGAGAGATGAATGCGAGTGATACGAACGATACAAAACAGGCAGAGCTGGTTGCGAGCGAGGCAGGGAAGCCACCCAAGAAAGCACGTCGCATCAGCAAAGCGAAGGAATTGGCAGAACAAGTGGAAAAATTAAAATCAGAGTTAGCGGATCTCAAAGACAAATATGTGAGAACGGTAGCAGAATTTGAAAATTTTAAAAAGCGACGCACCAAGGAGATGAGTGAAATTGTCGATCGAGCTACCGAGCAATTTTGGCGAGAATTGCTTCCCATCATCGATGATTTTGAGCGTTCATTGAATACTGAGGCGAAACGCAAGAGTTACAAATCGCTTCACCAGGGGATTGATTTGATCTATCAAAAATTGACGGCCACGTTGAAAAGGCATGGGATTGAGCCGATCAATTCGGTGGGGGAACAATTCAATCCAGAGCTGCATGATGCTGTTATGCAGGTGCAGGATCAACAGCAGCCATCCAATATCGTGATTTCCGAGGTATTAAAAGGGTATCGTCTTCGGGATAAAGTATTAAGACATGCCCAGGTCGTTGTGAACAAGTAGCGTGGAAGAGCGGTCAATTTTGGTATTGCTTAATTATTGAGATGATCTGGAAAGAGAAATGGCGAAGGACTATTATCAAATTTTAGGTGTATCCCGCGATGCCGATGCGAATGAAATCAAGAAAGCCTATAGAAAATTAGCGTTGCAATATCATCCCGATAGAAATGCCGGCGACAAGCAAGCAGAGGAGAAATTTAAGGAGGTCTCTGAGGCCTATGAGGTATTAAAAGACCCAGAGAAGCGACGGCGCTATGATCAATATGGGGAATCTGGAGTAAAGGGCGGTTTTGATGGATTTGGCGGCTTTGAATTTGATCTGAGCGACGCGCTGAGAACCTTCATGTCCGCTGGATTTGGATTCGGGGATTTCTTCGGCACGACCAGTCAAGCTCGAGGCCGGAGGACGAAAGTTCGGGGCAGTGACATCCAGATTCGGTTGGCTTTAACTTTGGAGGAAATTGCCGCTGGTGTGACCAAAAAGTTGAAGGTTAAGCGGTATGTGAGATGTGATGCTTGTGCTGGGTCGGGTTTAAAAAAGGGCAGCAGCATGGAAACCTGTCCGCTCTGCCATGGGACAGGAGAAATTCGCCAGGCATCTCGGACGATTTTTGGCCAGTTTATTAATGTGACCACTTGTTCGGAATGTGGCGGAGAAGGTAGAGTGATTAAAGCGCCGTGTCCCAATTGTAATGGTGAAGGACGGGTGAAGGCGGATAGTACCATTTCTGTCACGATTCCAGCTGGTGTGAATAGTGGCAATTATTTGAGTTTGCGAGGAGAGGGAAATGTTGGACCTCGAGGCGGTCCTGCTGGAGATGCCATTGTGGTGATAGAAGAGCAAGAGCATGAGTATTTCGAACGGCATGGGGATGATATTTTATATGATTTGTATCTCAGTTTTAGTCAGGTAGCTCTCGGGGATGAAGTCGAAGTGCCGACATTGAACGGTAAGGCGAGGCTTACCATTGCCCCAGGTACCCAATCGGGAAAAATTCTTCGAATGAAGGGGAAGGGAATTCCACATCTCAATCATCAAGGGCGTGGCGATCAATTGGTGCGGATTTTGGTATGGACGCCGACGAAATTATCTGAGAGAGAAAAGCAGCTATTTCGAGAATTAATGAACAGCGAAGCGATAAAGCCACCAGCAGGAGATAAAAGTTTCTTTAAAAAAGTTAAACAAGCTCTATTTGAATGATCGACCTATTTACAAAACAGGAAAAAATCTTCATTTCCTTTCTGGTGTTCGGCATTCTGCTTGGGGCTGCTATTCGGATATATCGAAGTTACGTCGAGCCAGCGAATCAAATCGATCCGCAGATCATTCTCTTAGAACAACAATTTAAGCAAAAAGCTGCGGAGATAGATTCGCTACTTGAGCAAGAGGAGGAAACCTTTCCGCCAAAACAAGCGGTCACTCAATCTGTTGTTTCGTCACCTTCGGCGCGAGTAAAACCGATCAAAACAGAAGCTGTGCCAGTGGATATCAATCAAGCAACCGTGGAAGATTTGATTCAAATTCCTCAAATTGGTCGGGTGATTGCGTCCCGAATCATTGAATATCGGAACGTGCATGGTGATTTCAAACAGCTTGAAGACCTGTTAAAAGTCAAAGGCATCGGACCTAAAAAATTGCAAATTATCCGGTCCTATATTTACATTCGCAGCGATTCGCAGCGTTAACAAAATTCGTTATTCATCCAACTCATAAAAATTTCTTTAAGGAGGGAAAATGGCAACACCAACGGCAAGAGGTTCTATTGTTTTAAAACTGATCATTGTGATTCTATCTGCGGTTTTGATTGCAACAATCCTTTATCCTAAAAAGATCTGGGAAGAAGAAGATCGCAATAGAGAAACCTGTCGCGCCAATATGGATCGCATTTTTAAGGCTGAAATGATCTACTTGCAGCATCATAACAATTATACCAATAATCTAAATCAGCTTGTGTCGTTCATCAAAGATAGCAGCAAGATGGTGATTCGGGAATACATTAAAGCAGATACCGCGCTCGCCGAAAAAATGACTGCCTATCTGACGAATAGCGATCCTCAGGCCTATTCAGTGATCAATAATCTGCAAGCCGACACTTTAATGTTTAATGTGCTGGAAACGGTCAATTATGATTCCAATTTGGCTCGTGTCATCCTAAATCGCCTAGAAAAGACCGAATTAGGGGCCACCATCAAATCGAAACGAGAAATTGGAATCAATGATGTTGAAATTCTAAAGGAGATCGACCGATCCTTTGGAAGTGTGAAGATCTATGATCCGCTTAAAACCGACGATTCATTATCGTTGGTTTTTCGGCGCTTGATGCCAGATGTACCGGTCGGTTCATTGCTTGACACGCTTTATGTTTTGAGTCCTAAATGGGCTGAGAAAATAGACAGTGCGGTGAATGAAACCGTGACTGGATTCAAATATTGCCCTACTGTTAATCGAGAATATAAGATTGCAATTATCGATACATCTGCTTTCAAATACGTGAATATCGAATGCCCCATTGACTCGACCGATATTTTGGCCTCCAAAAACGATTTTGTGAAATACAATTTTGGGCATTATCGAATTAGCAACCACGGCAAGGTTGAGACTGGCGAGAAAAGCTGGACGCGTCGATAACTTTATTCGCAACTCAGCAACCACGAACTATCGAATTGACGCCGGCGAATGGGTCTGGCTGGAGCTTCAGCGAGTTTTTCTGGGGGTGATTAGGGCACGTCGCTTGCTAATGAAATTTGAAGTACAATGATAAATAAAATGGGAATATGGCATGGATGCAAATCCGACCAATATTCAACTGGGAATTTATATCAAAGATGGCAATGTAAAGTTAATCGAGGTGGAAAACACCTCCCAGCAATATCGAATCAATAAAATTGTCCAGACAGAATTGAGTGTCCCGGTGAATATTGAGAGCATTTACAACGATCAGAAGATTGAGGATATAGGCAATCAGTTACAGCAATTGGTTAAGAATTACCGATTGAATGCTCAGTATGTAATATTTGCATTGCAAAGTCAGTTAGTCCTGATTAAAAAGCTTCCATTTGATGATGATTTATCGGATAGTGATTTAATCGATCAGGTGGATTGGGAGGTAAAACAATTTTCCTATTCCCAGAGCGACGAATACATCGTAGATTTTCAAAAGCTCCAGCGGACCAGCCGGCGTCAAGAGAATGAAATGTTAGTTGTTTCGGTTCGCGAGAAGATCATTCGACAATTGCGGAAACTATTTTCAATAGCAAAATTGAATGTCAAAGTCGTTGACCTCGATATTTTCACGGCGAAGCGCGCTATCGAACTCAATTACGAGTTAAGAATTGGGGACATTATCGCCCTGGTGGAAGTGAGCTCCAGCGGGCTTATGTTTACGATTATCGAGGACAAAGAATATTGGGTGTCCCAGGATATTCCAGCTTATAAGCTGGACGCGTCAATAAACTCGCTGGTCGGCGTCGACGATGAAGATATTTCGAAGTATATTTCTAAAGAGTTGCGACGCTTGATGCTGGATAACAAAGTGGGCGAAAGCATTGAGGCATTAAATCGCATATTCCTATATGGGGATTTGGTCAAGGACAATACCCTGGAGAGCTTGCAAAATAATTATAATGTCCGGATTGATCGCGCCAATCCATTTCGACGATTGTTATTTGCCCCGAATGTGAGCGTTGATGAAAATATCTGGTCTCGCCCAGAAACTTTTACGGTTTGTGTCGGAGCTGCGCTGAGGAGGCGATAAGTTGGTATCATTCAATCGGAGGAAGGTTGTTGTTGCGGGGAGAGCAATTTTTTTAAAGAGAGAGTCTTTCGCTAATTGTGCAATAAATTAATATGAGGAGTGGGTCATGGTGGATATCAATTTGATCGGTGAAGATCAACCACGAGAGGATGGGCAGGAAAATAATGAGCAAGCGTTTCGCAGCAGTTACGAACCGGAATCCAATGAGCCAACGGCCAGCAGTTATATGAGCGGTGGAACCTTTGACGAATCTGACTATGCGAGATTTGCAAGTCGTGGTGGGTCAAAGAAGATGGTTTATATCCTCGCCGCATTTAGCGTGATCTTGTTAGCTGCTGTTGTCTGGTTTATGCTCCAATCTTCGAAGGGGAAGAAAGCAGGTCTGCAGACTCCCCCAGTGCAACAGCGGACGGCGGAACAAGTGGTACCTGAACAGAGCAGTACACCTATTTCATCCGCGCCCGAAACTAGTTTTCCTCCTAGTGCCACGATTTCGCCAGCATTGAGAGATCGGATTATCAAATCTCATCAGGGACTTGCAACTGTCAGCGAAATTATCACTGCGATTCCCTCCAATGTAAATTTCACGATTTTGTCTTATAGCGATGGGGCGTTTTTTGTAGAGTATCTGGCTACCGATGATGCTGCTATAACCGCGGCAAGCAATCAATTGCAGCAGACAATCGCTCCTGCGGAAGTAAAGGTGCTATCAAAAGAAAACCGAACCATTCAAAATCGTAGTTTTCGTCAGGCGTTGGTGAACGGGAACGTCAATGTCCGCCAAAGCTCTGCGGATCTGGCAACTATTTCCGCGCCAAGCTATGTCACTGGTTCAGAGTTGCAGCGCCAGTTTGCCAATATTGCGCAACAGACCGGATTAACCATCAAGCAATTTGAAATGGGCCGAGAGAAAGCGGAAGGAGAATTCAGCGTGCTTCCGATCGTTTTTCGAGCGCAAGGCCCCAAGAATGGAATTTTAGCTTTTCTCCAGCAGATTAAAGATGCCAATTTAAACCTCAGCTTTGCTAAAATTTCTGTTATTCCTGGAGCTACCTTGAACAATACGAATATTACTTTGCTATTGAATATTGCATTGTATCGGGTTGGCTAATCGGGAATAATGAGAACAGGGATGATGAAATGCGGGTAATTGCTGGGAGCTGCAAAGGAAGGCGATTATTTCGACCGCATTCCAATGAAATCCGGCCAACTTCAGATAAGGTTAAAGAATACATCTTTGATTTTTTAGGAATGACTGTTTTTGATGCCGTCGTGTTGGATTTGTATAGCGGCACTGGTAATTTGGCCATTGAAGCGTTGAGTCGTGGCGCACGATGTGCCGTCGCCGTGGATATCTCAAAAATAGCAATTGAGCTCATCTATCGCAATTTGGCTGTGACGAATCTGTTGGAGCGCTGTCGGGTCGTTCGGCACGATGCGGTGCGCTATATGAGAAAAGCGATTCAGCAGGGGGATGAGTTTGATCTGATCTTTGCGGATCCGCCTTATTTTGATAAAAGCTACCATGATATCATAGCGCATCTTGATCGTGACCGCTTGTTAAGAAATGGTGGCTTTTTTATTTTAGAGCACAGCTCCCGAATGGCCATCGAAACGGAATCCAAATCATTAACGCTAAAGCACACCCGTAAATTTGGCGATACGGCAATTACGGTATATCAGAAAAAGGGAATTTGAGTTGCGGATTGGAATTTATCCTGGGACTTTTGATCCCATCACCAATGGACATCTTGATATTATCGAACGAGCGGTCCTGCTGTTCGATAAGGTTATCGTCGCTGTGACCACGAATCCAGCAAAATCTCCGCTATTTGACATCAGTGAGCGTATTGAAATGATCCAGAGTGCGGTTAAAGCCATCCAGAACGTAGAAGTGGAAAGCTTTGATGATTTGCTGGTGAATTATGCCATGTCTAAAAATGCGGTGGCAATTATTCGAGGGTTACGCGCCACATCTGATTTTGAATATGAATTTCAGATGGCTTTGGTCAATCGCAAGTTATCGGACCGATTGGTCACGGTCTTCTTGATGCCGAATGAAAAATATACCTATCTAAATTCAACCATTGTAAAGGAAATCGCCAGCTTCGGTGGCGATGTCAGCCGATTTGTGCCAAATGAAATCAATCGTAGGTTAATTGAAAAATTTAAAAAGAACTAAATCATTGAGGGGCGGGGATGGAAAGTATTGGTTTGAACAATGAAGTTACGATTGGAGGGAAGAGTTTTCACGTCCAGACCCAATATTTGGAATCTGGCGAAAAGGTTATTTCAAATATTTTTGAGAAAGGCATCGTTGTTTTTAATAAGGCCATTTCGGTCGCCCAAGAGTCATCCGTTGCCGAAATTCGGACATTGGTTTCTCAGCTTCATCAGCATGTAATGAATGATTTGGAAATGACTTTTTATATTTCAGAGAAGGTCAAGACTGTTCAACATGCTGCTTCTCATAATCGGTTGGGCATGGTTTTTCTTAGCAGAAACCTATTCGATGAAGCGACGAACGCTTTTAAAAGAGCTATTGACATTGATCCAGAATTAGTGGAAGCTTATAACAATTTGGGGTATACGCTGTTAAAGCAAGGCGAGTATCAAAAGGCGATAGAAACATTTAATGCTGGTCTTACGAAAAATGACAATTACGCGGATCTGCATTTCAATTTGGGGGTCGCATATTTTCAAATTGAAAAATATGAGGACGCATTACGAGAGTTTTACCATGCTATTTCGATCAATAGCAAATATGTGGCGGCGCTGCTATATATTTGTATCGTTCATTTAAAAAGCCTGTTGGAAGAGTTGCCTGGAGTCGAACTTGGCCCAATTGACCAGCGAGTGAAGTTTGTGGAAAGCCAATTGATCGATATCAATTCAAACGGTTTGCATTTTAAGCCAGAGTATATTGACGAAGCTTTAGAACAGATTAAAAAAGCGAATTATTTGGCAGCGATCAATGTTCTTGATCGTGCCAGCCGCGAATTGCCAGAGCTATTGGACAGCTTTTTGGAGAGCGAATTCTATTTGAAGTTTATGTTCGGCGGAAAAGGCAAAGACGAGGAATTTATTAATCAATACATCTCGCAATTGAAATCCGCCATTGCAAAATATCCGAGCTATGCCGATTTGCGGAATAATTTGGGCATTGCCTATCTGATTAAGTGCCGCAATCTTTTCTTAAATGCGCTGGAAGAATTTCGTGAGGCCAAGAGAATCAATCCTAATTTTAAAAAGGCAGATAAAAATCTTAAACTGGCTGAAAATGATGGGAAAGGATTTCTTATTTTGCTGAGAGCGATTCTAAAATAATATTTTTCGTTCTGGATTCATAAGCAATGCTGCCAAGAGTTTGGTATTGAAATTCATCTTGAAGATTTGCTCCGCTGCGATCAATTGATTCCTCACAATCAATCTTCCTAAAATCATCTTTAAAATATCTTAATATTTCAAGATTGACGGTACAATTTTTGCAATAAATAATCTTACAAGATTTGAATGGATTGATGCATGATGATAGGTAAGCCTAACCGATGGTTTTTTGGTTAACAGTTAATGGAAATAAATCATTAGGCATAGATAAACCAAAAGCTTAAATAGAAAAAAAATCATCGAAAATTTGAGGGAGTGCAGGCATGTATCTTGATGAAACAGAACGAAGAAAATTTTTGCCTATGTATTTTTATTTTGGATTCATCATCTTGACCGCAGTCATCGCTATCCCCCTAACTCCGGTCTGGACCGCACCAGCAGATAGTGTCGAGATTGTGGCAAAACATCCTGAAATTAAAAATAGCTCGATTTATCAGATCAATTTTGTCGTTGATAAACCAATACCGCCAAAGGCGGTATTTCGGATCGTTTTTCCGATTGGTTTTAATCTATTGGATCTGATGATTGCCGGTTCCACGACCATCAATGGGGGATTTTTGCTTCAAGTGGATGGTCAGGTGGTAATAATTAGGCGATCGGGGCTCGGGAAGGAGATTCCGGCCAATCAAAGGGTTGATCTTAAATTCGGCATTGTCAGGAACCCAAGTGAGCCTGCGGATGATTACGAGATTCAAGTGGAGTTATTGGATGAATCAGAAAAGCCTCTGTTGAAAACCACGAGAAAACAAAGGATAGTTCCAGAGAAGCAATAACTGGATTCGGGAATCCGTGAAACTCTGATATGATCCCAAGGAATCCCATATTGGCTGCCGGCGCTTGATTGCTCTTGAGAACTTGTACATACTCTTTTTTAATTATTCTCGACGGTGCAGTAAGGCTTATCTGACATCGATGGACCTGGAAATCGTGATCTGGGTGGGCGCAAAACGTTTGAAGGATGCTGATCATTTATGTCGAAATGAAGACTACCAAATTTGCAGGAGATTGTCTTTTCCCCCGATTGGTCGGTTGATAAGAAAAGACAGAAAAGTAAGTTTTCCAGCGTGCGGTAATAGCAGCTTAAATTTTGAGTGATTTTGAAAATTCTTTCGTGGTTTTTTGTCTTTAATGCAAAAAGCAGGATCGAATTTTGATGTATCTCTCCTGCGGCTGCAGGAATCTATTTGACAATTAGCGGTTCAATTAAGTGAAAATGGAGATGCCTGGATGCGCAGGCATGACGATTACCGTTGTTTTTTGAAGTTGGAACAAGAACTATTTATCCATTGTGGGCTCTTCAAATTTATTTATTGGGTTTGGCATCATAGAACTGGCAACTAATTTTTTGAAAGAGCAACAAATGAGAATCAGACATTCGACAGCAGTGAAATTGGCAGCAGTCATTCTCATGATGATGGGAAGCAATTTGTTCGGGCAAGGAGCACTGACCAACATTAGCGTGAGCTTAACGAACAATCAAGCTGGAGACGCGGCGATTTATACTTTTACATTTACAACTGCTGCGGGTGGGGGAGGAATTCCCAACAATGGGAAGATAGAATTCATTTTTCCTCCTGGCTTTAATATCAACGAGGTTGATGTTGCCCAGTCCAAAAATTCGAATATGACTGGCGGATTTTCTGGGATTAGTCTCATGAACAAAAATACTGTCAACGAAGATACCATCAGGCTTACAAGGGATTGGACTGGCAATAATGTGCCAGGAGCTACCGAGGTTAGTGTGGCGGTTGGCATGATCATTAACCACACTGTTAAGGCCAGTAATTATGAGGTAAAAATCAATACTCGATCCAATTCGAATACCATCATCGATAGTGGCACAACGCCTGATTTTTCAATTTTATTCAATTCGCTCCATCATTTTCAAGTCGTGAGCAGCGGGAATGCAATCGCAGGACAAAATTTCGCTATTACCATCACTGCCCAGGATGCTTACAATAATACCGTGACTGATTTTACGGGGCAGGCGACGTTAACGGATAAATCTGGGGCGATGACCCCGGTTATTACCGGAGCATTTTCGAATGGGCTCAGATCGGAAAATCTGACTTTTACTCGACAATATCAGAATAATCAGGTTACAGTGACGTACGACAATAAAAGCGGAAATTCAGCGCTGTTCAATGTATTATCAGGACCATTGCACCATTTTAGCTTTGAACCAGCGATCACCAGCCCTCAGACGGCCGGGATCGCATTCAGCATTTCGATTCAAGCCAGGGACCAGTTTGATAACCTTGTTAATACCTTTACTGATAAGGTGGCTTTGACCGATTACTCGGGGTCGCTCAATATTAATTCAAACAATTTCGTCAATGGTATTTTGAATCAAAATGTGACAATCACCAAGAGTCAAATCGATAATTTTATTATGGTGAATCATTCGGGGATTTCGAACCCAGATAGCTCAAATAAATTTAATGTCGTGGCAGGCAATCTGGCCAAATTTGCAATCGATCCCATAGCTTCTCCGCAAGCAGCTGGTGCGTGGTTTGGCATGAAGGTCACAGCTCAGGATCAATACAATAATACCGTTACCAGCTTTAATGGGACGGTCAATATCTCCGATCTCAGTGGCTCGATCAATCCAACGGTCAGCGGCACATTTAGTAATGGGCAGTGGAGCGGCCAAGCTAAGATCAGTTCCCCTTATACCAATGATAAGATCACGGTTACTCGATCGGGTGGCTCCGAAACTGGATCATCAAATTCTTTCAATGTCACGGTTGGAAGCCTTGATCATTTTACGATTTCCAGTCTTGCAACCCAGACTGCGGGAGTTCCTTTTACGATTACCATTACTGCCAAAGACATAGAAGGCAATACAGTAACGTCCTTTGTTGGGCCGGTCACGATTGGCGATGTTAGTGGCAGCATTTCGCCTCAGACATCTGGTGTTTTCTCGAATGGGGTTCGCAATGAAACGGTGACCGTCACGGTGAGCTCGCAAAGCAATCAAATTGTCGTGACCGGAAATGGTAAAAGTGGGGTATCCAATTTTTTTACTGTTAATCCAAATGGATTAGATCATTTTGCTTTTGAGACGATTAGCAGCCCTCACGTTGCTGGTCAAAGCTTTTTATTGAGCCTCGAGGCGCGCGATCAGTATGAAAACAAAGTGACAAGTTTCAATGGCGCTGTCAATTTGACGGATAAAACTGGAACCTTGTCTCCATCGAGCTCTGGCAATTTTTCAGCTGGATCAAAAACGGTCAATGTGACCATTACTCAAAAATATGTTGATGATCAAATAACGGCAACCGATCCTTCCAGCGGCAAAAAGGGGACGTCCAATAATTTTACTATTCTACCTAATTCCGTTCATCATATCATTGTCCGAGATAACCCAGGTGGAATGGGGAATGCGGTGGGGGATCTATCCCTGAATCTGTACGAGAAGGCCATCTTTTATGCCGCTGGTTATGATCAGTACAACAATTATGTTCGAGATGTGATAGCGGATTGGGGTCGAACTGGATCCATTGACATGCCAGCACCTTCATCCGGGACCACCACAACATTTACTGCAATGACTCCGCAAAGCAGTGGTCAGATTTATGCCGATACCAGCGGAATGCAGGACTATACTGGCACGATCCGGATTGGAAATATTCATCATATCCTGATCCGAGATGCTGCTGACGGGAACGGGAGCGTCGTGGGCGAAAAAACGATCACTGCGGATGATAGCCTGATTCTGTATGCTGCGGCTTATGATCAGACGAACCATTACCTTGGTCCGGTTCTGGTGAATTGGTCGAGTTCTGGTAATTTGCAGCCAATGATCAATCAATCAAATACGAGCATGATTATTTTTTCGCCGACCAAGGCCCCTGCCAGCGGTAAGATCATTGCCGATCATGTCAGCGCAGTGGATGACACGACCGGGCTCATCACCATCACCCCAGGGGCGCCAGTTGGGACAATTGTGCTTCATCCACGCCCAAGATTGATTTCAGCCCATCCCGATTCTTTTGCGATCGTTACTACTGATGTTATTCGCGATCGTGACGGAAATGCGATTGCGGAAGGTGAGCTGTTCACAGCTACCACGAGCTTGGGCCGGATTAGTTCTCCTGCCGACCAAGCGGCTCATATTGATGGTCATCAAGTGAAGTCCAACTGGTCCAGTCAGATCAGCTTTCAGATTAATGCCGATAGCGTTGGTGGCACGGCATTCGTTCGTGTTCACAGCGTTGGCAAAGGAAGCGCCGCTGGCGATACTGTATTGGACATCACAAGTCTGAAAATTGTCTCTATCACATCCGACTGGCAACGGGTGAGTCAAGGTCAGACAGCAATCCCAGTGCGAATGACCGTGCAGAATCGAGGAGCGGAACAGGCGAAAATCGGAATTGGTGGGGCAAATTTGCGATTTCTGGACACAAATAAGATCAACCGAAGCGGCGATTATCCGGTGGCTCGGACAGATACCTTTACGGTCATTCCTGGTTTTGGTGCGCAACGGCTGTTAACCTTTTCTGTTGGTGTGAGTCCATCCGCAACCACAGGAATGATAACAATAGACGGGAATATTGCTGCTGTCATAAAAGGAAGAGCGGTGAGTGACAGCTCGGCCGATCGAGTAGGGAACTGGTTAGTGCAAACGCCGCCAGCTTTGCGCATTGAACGTATCCAGGCTGTCAACGACACAGTTGTTCAGGGGAAAAATGCCACGGTGACAGTAAAATATCGCAATGACGGGGATGCTCCAATAGTGATCGATAGCGATAGTTTGACATTTTGGGCGATTGGGCAGGCGAAAGATGTCACCGCAGAATACGGTCAACAGGCTTTTCCAACCAACCCAGATACTATTTCTGGCCATAGTGCGCGTGATTTCTCCTATTCAGTGCAGGTTGGGGCGTCAGCCACTCTGGATACGATTCAGATCAACGCGAAAGTGAGGGGGCATGATATCAATACTGGTCTGAGTTATTCGGACAACCAGTCAGATTTTCTGGCTGGATGGCGGGTGAAATTAGCGTCCGATCTTTCGGTGCTGCAATTAGCACCCAGTCAAATGACCGCTACCAGTGGGCAGGATCGCGATTGGTATATCAATATGGTGGTTCGCAACAGCGGAGACGCAAAATTTCGCCTGGACAGCGCCAGAGTCCGGTTTACTATTGGCGGATTTAATATTACCAATCAATTCAATATTGCTTATCCCACAATCTTTCTCGGAACAAAAACAGATACTCTCGCGGCTGGGGCTACGGATACGCTGCGATTCATCATCGATAAAACAGGTACCACTCTGGGCACGATCACTATTGAAGCCACAGCCTATTTCAATGACCTGATCAGCGGACAGCTCATGAAAACATCTAGCGCTGGGATTCTGGTACAATCCCCAGCGCAGCTAAAAATCGAAGAACTCCGAACTTCTCAAGCAGAGGTCACCATTGGGCAGCGCTCTCCTTGGAAGATGATCTTAATTCTGAGCAACACCGGGGGGAGCGATGTAATGATTGACACCAGCCAGATCAAAAGTGCCATCACCTTTGTGGGGGATAGCGATTTTGTGGTCACTCCGCCCGCAGCATTTTTCGGAGCTGGAAATTTTCGATTGAACGCCGGAGCTATCGACAGTCTGTTCTTTACGATTGATACCACTGGCAATTTGCCAGGGAATCGACAGATCAACGCCAAAATCTATGGGATCGAACTGAATAGCCAGCGCTCGATCATGGTTCAGAAAAATGCCAGCATTAAAGTGGAGCAGCCAGCGAATATCCGAATTTCTAAAACCGTGGCGATTGCGCCCAATGCGCCGTATGTCGACTCGAATCAGCAGTTTCAGATTGGGGTCATCTTGCAAAACATTGGCGAGGATGCAGCGCGGAACATTTCGGTTTTGGTGGTGAATGATAGCCTTTCAAATGTCCTGAACCCAACGAAAACCATGGCATTCCTTCCTGGGGGCAAATCGGATACTTTAAAGTTTGATGTTCAAGCGCTCAGTGGCTGGTGCATGAGCGAGGTTTTCACGGCGGCCATTGATACGGGTTTTGCGGAAAACACCCCAGAACCCGGCAAGATCATTTTCAGTCCGGCCCTTGATTATCGGGATACAATTACCGTGCAGCGACCAGCAAAATTGAAAATTCAAGCTGTTGTTGCATCGCAACCAGTCGTGCGCGCTTTGAGCTACGAGGAATGGCAAATACGGATTGCGATCCAGGATAGCGGTGCTGGTTTCATCAAATTTGATCCGCCAAGCCTAAATGATATTTCGATTCTAATGAACGGCGAAGTGCAGCAGGATTATACTATTTTGCCGCCAAGTGGGCTATTGCACCATCCCGATTTGTTGTTGTCATGGTGGGCTGAAGATACGTTGATTTATCGAGTGACACGCACTGGGATTATGCCAGGATCAGGTCGAATCAAATTGAGGCTCAGGGGAAAGTATTTGAATACCAACAGCACGTTTGAGGTGAGCGATTCGACGGGAATTTATGTTCAACCATCGGCTGACGTCTTTATTGATATTACCGAGCCGATTTGCCCGAATATCAATCAATACGGGATTGGTCAAGTGAATACCAATCAGGCATTCACGGTGAGGTCGAAAATTCGAAACACTGGTGCGGCGCGGGTGGATAATATCAAGGTCAATTTGACGGCACCAGGCTATTCGATCGCATCGAGCACCATTCCATTTATTCCCCAATCGGGATTTGCATGGGTGAATTTCAATATCGTTGCTCAGTCCACGCCTGCCGAGGCTGTTAATTTTATCGCGAAGATTGAATCAGCGGTTTCTCATGAAGGCGGGTTGCCGGCGACGATTGGGCCGGCATCCGATTCTGTGGCGACCGTTAGGGTGCATAAACCCGCACTATTGAAGATGTCGATTCATCGAGCAGATTCGATTTTTACTGTTGGTCAGCGAGCTAATTTTCAGGTGGTGGTTCAGAATTTAGGCACGGCATCAGTTGATTCCAGTGGAGAATTGAGTATTGCCATGCCCAAAGGCTATTTCGTGGTCGTCAACCAACAATTAAAGTCATCCGACACGACCAGATTTAAAATCGACGAGCCCATCGTCTGGCAGGTGCAGCCTCCTGCCCAACAATCATTTCGCGATACCATAATTGTGGCGGTCAGCAAGCCCCCATGGGATTTGAATACTCGGCAATTTGCGGCGATTTACAATACCGATCCGTTCGACACCTTGGTCGTAAAAACGATCTCGGCCATGTTATCGATCAAGAGTTTTAAAGTTGTCTCGCCCGATGGAGCAGTTGATCGAACGGTATCGACTAATCAAGATTTTCGTGTTCAGGTAGAAGCCAGCGCTTCCGAAAATATGACCAACCTGTGGGCACAGATCATCCGACCAAGCGGTTATGGATTAGGGGTCGGTGTTGATTCGGTGAAAACTCTGATCAATCGGCGCGCAGATTGGTTGCTGAAGGCACCCAAAGATCCTCACACCAGTCCGAAGTGGATCAAGGTGAAGGTGACTGGAACGACCGGGACGGTCACTCAATCGATTTGGGACAGCATTGCGGTGGTGACCGTGCGGGAGGCCATTCTTTCTTTTGGTCGCGTGGAGATCAGTTGGCCTAAAACCGACAGCACCCTTTCGGTCGGCCAAGAGTTTGATTTGAGCGCCACGGTGATCAATTATGGCGAGGCAAATTTGCAAGGACAGGGATTTCTGAAGATTGGTTTTGGAGCCACCGGGGTACTGGCTCCCCAGGAGGATACCATCAAGGCATTTGTTCCCAATGTGCCATCCACCTGGCGATTAAGGGCGCCCAATGTTCCAACAGCAAAGGCCCCGATCATTGTCACCATCCATACCGTGCCCGATGATGAAAATACCAATGAGCCAGCGACGGTTCCGAATCGATACGCTTATTTTTACGTGAGAACCCAGGACTCTGGCAGCGCTGCCATCGATTCGGTGTGGATCAGTTCTCCCTCTGGGGCGATGGACGCTATTTTATCGACCAGCCAGGCGTTTACGGTGGAGGCTCAAGTGCGATGGTACAATTGTGCGGGGAGGCCCTCCGTTCGGCTTATCTTGCCAGGCGGCTTCACTACGGTGGAATCCAATCCCAAAACTCCAGCGGGGGCCAATCAACAAGGCCGGGTGACCTGGACGATTCAGGCTCCGGAAGATGCAAGAATTAATCAGCCTTTATGGTTAGAACTCACGGCACAGGATTCGAACAGCTATCGCCAATTCTCAATCACGTCGGATACGCTGAAGCTTCAGGTAGTAGATCGGGCGCTGGTTCAATTAAATGCCAAAATAGAGTCCCCAGCCAGTGCCTGGGATCATGTGGTTTCCACAGGTCAGCGCTTTGTGGTGGCGGCATTTCTGACCAATTTAGGCCAGGCCAGCCTGAAGGGAACTTACGCCGCCATGCTACAACTTCCCGATGGGCAGGGATATGCCCTCCTCAGTGCCCAAACACAAACGGCGGCACATGATGATACGATCCGCTGGACCATCGAAGCTCCGATTTATGAAACCCAGATTAACGATATTTATATCCAATTGATCAATAATCCTCGAGATGAAAATACCAGTGTAGCGGTTGTTCCGGGAGCGGTGGTTCAGGGCGGTTTTGCGGTGCTCCGCATTCAAACCGAAGAAAAGACCGTCACCGTGGCGAATTTTGTGCCTCGAAACAAGCATACCATCGCCCGCGGTGATACCAGTGTGGCGATGCTGGGGCTTGAGCTCATTTGTTCTGGCAATGCCAATTCGAACAATGTATTGTTATCGGGCGTAAAATTGAAACTGAAAAGCCGCGATGGCAATTTAATCATTGATCCCAGCCGCGTCATCGATCGAATCGTTGCAGCGAAATACCAGGATGCAGCGACCATTTATGGGGAGGTGATGACCATTCCCACCACCAATCCGATCGAATTGTTATTCAGTCGTATTGATACCTTGAAACCCGAAATTGTCAATAAAATAGAATTTCGTGTGGATGTCCTGAGCAATACTTCGGTGACGGATTTTCAATTGACGATAGATTCCACCGATGCGCTGTATCTGGTGGATGAAGGGTCTGGCTTGGTTCCGAAGCTGAAAAATAAAAGTGGCGAGAAACTGGAGATATTGAATATCCAGTCCAATCCAGCCGTGATCATCGAATCGAACTTTGATCGGGCGTTTCGAAATTATCCAAATCCATTCGGAACGATGCAGCGACCGCAGACCCAATTTATTTATTATCTTGACCAAGATACCGATGTTTCCATCAAAATATATACTCTGGTAGGCGAATTGGTGTGGTCGCGCTCGTATGCCGCAACTGAACCACAGGGCAAGAGAGGACCGCATGAAGGGGATATTATTTGGGACGGCAAAAATGATCAAGGCTATCGCGTGCTCAACGGCGTTTACATCGCCAGACTGAGTACTGGGAATGGCAAAACTGCCTTAACCAAGATAGCAGTCATTAAATAAATTCATGGGTGAAAAAATGAGCAAGACACGAATAGCAATCCGCGCGCTGTCAGTCCTATGCATTCTCTTGTTTGGGTACGATTTTGGTCGCGCCCAAACCGATGGCTATGGAGGGACGCACTCCAATTTCATTCACGGCGTTGGGGCGCGGGCATTGGCATTGGGGAACGCTTACGTGGCGGAACCGTACGATGCAACCGCGATCTATTGGAATCCGGCGGGACTGGACAATTTACAATATAAGAATGTCAGTCTGTTCTTCACCAATCTCCTTTATGGCACTCAGTATTATTACATTGGCTATGTTCACCCCACCATTAGCATCGGGACATTTGGGGCGGCAATTGTTGCTATTGGAACTGGCGATATTATGGAAAGCGACGAAAATGCCGTTCCAGGTGGTAGAGCCAGTTATGGCAGCTATCAATTCATGTTTTCCTATGGCAAACAATTGCCATTTTATAAGCAAATTTCTTTCGGTATCAATTTGAAGATCAATCGAGAGAGCTTTTCCGGATTTGAATTCGCTCCTGGGATCGGTACCGATGCCACTGGGATTGGTTCCGATGTGGGCATTTTGTATCGCCCCGAATCGGACAATGTAGTGCTCAGCGGTCTGTCCGTGGGCCTGATGGTTCAGAACCTATTGGGATCGCGGATGAAAATGGATGCTGCGACCGATGTTCATCCGATGAATGTTCGATTTGGCCTAGCCAAGCCGATCCTAAAAAATGAATTTGGCAATCAATTGACGGTATTCCTGGATTTTGAGCAAGGTGAAAAATATCCCTTCAAATATCATTTTGGGACCGAATACGTGTTTCAAAATCTGGCCATGCTGCGGGTGGGAATGAACCATAATCAACTTGCCTTTGGTGCTGGGGCAGCTTTTAACATGTTCCAGATTGACTATTCATTTGGCAAATTTGCAGAGAATGAGATTTCTTCTAGCCATCGCATCTCCCTATCGATGAAGATTGGAAAGTCGAAGAACGAATTAATTCGGCTGGCAGAGCAGCAGCGCTATTTAGAAGCCCAGCGCATTGCCCGGGAACAGGTTGAGTTTGAACGAAATGAAAAAATTTCCGCCAGTATGGAGCGCGGCAAGGCCTTTTTAAACGACCAGGATTGGGCTCGGGCACTCAGCGAATTTAATATTGTGATCGCATTTGAAAAGGAATTGCCAAATTCTGCTGTAATTAAGGAGGCGAAAAAGCTGGCAGAATATGCTTCCCAGAAAAACGAAGAGGAGATTCAAAAGCGTATCCGAGAAATTGAAGCGAAAAGCATCAAAGAGAAGATGCGTGAAGAAAATCAGATTCGGTTGAACAACTATTTCAAGCAGGGGATGGCATATTATGATAACGAGGAATATGCCAGAGCCATCGAGGAATGGGAGAAGATGCTGGCATTAGATCCTGAAAATGCCTTAGCTCAGCAATGGATTGCCGCGGCCAGAAATGAAAACGAGAAAAAGGTGCTTTCATTGATGTCCAGCGCGGAATCCTATGGTCGTGCCCGCAAATTCCTGGAAGCGATTCAGGAGTTGAACAAAGCGCGGCGACTCAATCCTAATGAGAGCCAAGTCAAATTGATTGAACAGCGACTTACGGAATATGAGCGTCAAATGACTTTCTTGGATTTATTTCAGCAAGGGTATCGTTATTACATTCAAAAAGACTATAAGAATGCCATGACTTCCTTTAAGAACGCATTAGCCCTGCAACCGAACGATGCGACGGTTCGAAAGTATTACGATGATGCCGAAGCCCGGGCTAATGCTCGGGAGGAAAAAATGCCGCCAGAATTGAACAAACGCTACTTTGAGGCGGTAAGATTGATCGCAGCCGGCAAGTATGAAGAGGCATTAAAAATTTGCGAAGAGATCCAGAAAGTCCAGCGATACAACAAAAGTATCTTAGAAGCGATTGATCTGGCACGTGAACGCATTGAGCAGCAGCGCAAAGGACCAAAAACGGAACGAAATTAGTTTAGTTAAGGAAGGGGAAAATACGTGTTTAAGGTTGCCATTCATGAAGAAATTAAGGTCCCTGCTCTTTTCGATCATCTTGGAGACTTGCGCAACTTTGTGACGAAAGCAGGAAAGAAACATAATTTTCCTGCCAAAGTGGTGAACCATCTGAAGCTCTGCGTTGATGAGGCGGCCACCAATATCATTAAGCATGCGTATCGCGATCATGATGGCGTGGGGATGATCACGCTGCGCGTGATCGTCAAAAAGAACAGCATGACAGTTGTTCTGATCGACCAGGGCAAATATTTTGATCCGCAGCGGGTGGAAGATCCTGATCTGATGCGTTACGTGCAAATCGGGAAAAAAGGAGGATTGGGCATCTTCATGATGCGTCGGATGATCGATGAAATCGATTATCAGCATACTGAAGAGGGCAATGAATTACGAATGACCGTATATCGCGATGGCGGCATCAAGAGAAAGACCACCGAAAGCAAACAGGCGACAACCTTATCGTTTAGCCTGAAAACCCGCTACACAATGATTACAGGATCCGTTCTCACCGCGGTAGTAGTTTTGGGCTATTTATTGTTCTTTTTTATCCATGGAAATAAGGTCTTTAACGATTTTGTCAACACGGAGAAGTTTGCCACTGAAGAATTGGCTCGGTTGTTAATGCGTGGCTCACAAAAATTAGACTCCTACGTCACAATCATCGATGAATATATCAAAGAACGGAAAGAAATTTATCGCATTATTTTGGTCGATGAAAGTGATCGGCTCCTGTATACCACCGATCGCGAGTTGTTCAGCATGTTCTTCAATTCTGAATTCAAAATCGCCAATCCCCAAGAAAATTATGGTGACTTTTTGTTTCTTTATACGCCAGTAAGCAATTTGAAACTCTACAGCTTTGTCCGACCGGTCTTGGATAATGATCATAATCAAATTGGGAAGGTCTATTTAGAAATCACCAGAGATCATATCCGAAAGAAAATTACTGCCCAGAGATTGAAAGACCTCCAGGTGGCTCTTTTGGTTTTGCTCGTTGGCTATGCGGGCATCATTGTTCTCATCTATTTCATTCTGAATCCATTCCGAAAGTTGGCTGCCTGGGTGAAAGATCTTGGTTCCGGAAATGTAAAAGATGAAATTGATTTTGATCAGAGTACTGAGGTTGGGCAATTGGCGGCGGTATTCAGCGAAATGACCGATAAGGTCCGCGAATCTCAAAAGAATCTCGCCGAGCAACAGCGGATCAAAACCGAAATGGAGGTTGGGAAAGAAATTCAACAGCAACTCATTCCAAAAGAGGTTCCGAACATTGAAGGCTATGAAATCGCCCCTTACTATGAAGCAGCCCGGGAGTTGGGAGGCGATTATTTCGATTTTATTGAGGTTGATAAGGACACGCTTGGCATTGTGGTGGCAGACGTTTCGGGCAAGGGAGTGCCAGGGTCATTGGTGATGGCTGATATTCGACGGACCCTCCGCACAGAAGCTCGCTCAATCAAATCCGCTTCTGAGGTATTGGCACGGGTCAACGATACCATTGTCGATGATATGAAGAAAGGAATGTTTGTCACTCTGTTTTACATCATTATCGATTCGAAGAAACGACGGATTAATTACGCCAGTGCCGGCCACAATCCGATGATCCTCTATCGCAAAAGCACCAATAAAACCTATTATCTCAATCCCCATGGCTTCCCAGTGGGGATCTCTCTGCCTGATCCTGATCTATTTAAGAAATCGATAGAATCTGATACGATCCAGTTGACCGAAGACGATATTTTGCTATTGTACACCGATGGGATTACCGAGGCGATGAATAGCCGACGCGAATTATTCGGCGAAGAGCGGCTGTTGGAGGTCATCCGTAATTATGGACATCTGAATGTCGATGAGTTTATTCAAAAATTGCGTGACGAAATCCATTCATTTACGGAGGGCTATGAGCAAAGCGATGATATCACGGTGGTCGCTATTAAAGAAAAGAGCACACCAGAAAAAATCGAACTGAATCGAGCTCAGACCGCCCATCAATTGATTTTGCAGGGAAAAACGATTCGCGAAGCATGCGAGGAGGCGGGCATTACCACCTACTGCTATTACAATAAATACAAAAAAGTCTTCGAAGAAGAAGGCGTTGATGCTTATGCGATTGACGAAACCGTTTCGGTCGAAGCCAAACATCTCAGCATTGAAGAGAAGACCAAGATTTATGATATCATTAAGAAACATCCAGAATATGGTGCGAAACGAATCAGCGAAGAGCTGGACACAGAAGCTTACGGTTTTACCAAGATTAACGAAAGCCGCATTTACGAAGAACTGGTGCGCAGCCGTTTGAACACCAGGCAATTACGTGAGGCTTATATCGCTCGATCTGGCAAGAGGAAACGTCTCAAACCCCCGGGCACGCCAATGTTAACCCTGGACGGTCGGGTGATTCTGAGCAAGGATTTGGACAAGTATGATCTCGGCACCACAAAACCGTCTCCCAAATACGAATATGCACCGAAACGGAAACCAGAAACGTCAGCCGTTCAGGCTGAAAAGCCAGAAGCCACCGCCGTTTCGCAAGAGCTGGATGATAAATTTGTCTTGGAGAGCATGGTGACGCTTCCAATTGAAGATCTATTGGAGAAGCGAAAGCCGACCGCAGAAGCACCAAAAGCGCCAAAGCCATCAATTGTCGAAGCCAAGCCCGCTGAGCCTCCCGTGGAACAACGGTTGCCAGAGCCGAAGATCTTGGAGGAACCAGAGGAAAAACCGGCTGCTGAACCAATACCTTCCCGTCAAGCGGAGGAAACTGATGTCGAGGCCGAACTCGATTTAGATGAGCTTTTATCCGAGACTGAGGCGGTGCCGGCTGAGACACTGGAGCTTGAGGCGGAACTGAGCTTTCGGGACATCTGGGAGGAGCCAGAAGCGGAATCTGCCGCATCGCCGACGGAAATAGAAACCGCATCCACCGTGGAACGAGGGGCGGAGCAGCCTGAGGCCATGGCCTCCGAGGAAAAAGCAGATGACAAGCAAGCGCCCCATGAGCATTCGCGCGTAGCGCCAGACACCGAAATTGACATCGATGATCTATTGGAAGAATCCCCGATAGGCAAAGAAAAAGAGACCGAGGTGACTTTTGAGTCCATTACCGATCATATCAGTTTTAAAGATTTAATCTTCGGTCAAGCGGTTCGTGATGACGACAGTGCAACAAAGGACGAAAAGCCAATGGTCACATCGCTTGAAAAAACTGAGATCGAATCACTGGAAAATGGGAAAGACCAAGACGAGACTCTTGATGAAAGTCCAGAGGATTTGCATGGGGAGAAAGATCAGTTGACTGTAGTGACGATGGATGAAGAAGATCTATTGGCAGATGAGCAGAACGATGAAGTCACCGAATTCTCTTTCGATGATTTAATCGATGAAATAGAGAATAATATCACATTTTTCGATGAAGCAACCAGAGAGGATGCTGAGCTGGAGCCCGCGTATCAAGATGCAGCGTCGGCAGAGGTTCCTGATAGTAAAGCAGTTCAGGCCGAGGGTGCACCTTCGGAGCATGGGGCGAAATCCAGGGTTGCTTCTCAGGTTTCGTCGCCAGCTTCTGCCGATGAGCGATTGCGAGAGAAATATTTAGTGTTGGGCATTAAATATTACCAGGAGCAAAATTATGAGCAAGCCGTGGAGCAATTTTTAAAGGTGGTCCAGCTTTATCCGGATTTCAAAGAGGCGCATAGCATTCTGGGAAATGCCTATTATCGCGTGAACCGGGCTGATCTGGCAATCAAATCATACCAGCGGGTTAAAGAGATCGATCCCTATGATATTGATGCGTATGAAAATACTGGTGTCATTTATGCCAATATGGGCCGGTATGGGGATGCAATTCGAGAGTGGAAAACCGCTTTAAAATTTAATCCAGATCGAGAGGATATTGTGATGCATATAAAAAAGGCCGAGGCACTTTTAATGAAAAAAGATCATTGATGAAATATTAAAAAAACAAAAGATTTAATTCTGATTTTTTTGTTGACTTTTACCTAAATTTCTCTTATATTTTTTCCCAATTAAATTTCAGGGGTCTTATAGCTGGAGTGCAGGATGGAAGGAATCCAATTGTCGGTGAAACAAGCGGGTGCAAACAATAATATCTCGGTGATCAAGGTTGGAGGATATATTGATACAACAACCTCCGCTGAATTGGAGCATTCGCTTGAGCAATTATTAGCGGCAAATTGCTACAATATCATCATTGATTTAGCCAATGTGGATTATATCAGTAGCGCTGGTTGGGGGATTTTTATCAGCGAGATCAAGGGCATTCGCGAAAAGGGCGGCGATCTGAAGCTGGTGGGAATGATCCCTGATGTTTATGAAGTTTTCGAGCTCCTAGAATTTCATTATATTTTAAAGGCATTCGATTCGCTTGATGAAGCCATAGCGGATTTCGACAAAATTCTTCCCAAAACAGAATCGATGCAACCGGCAATGATGGAGGAAGAACGGCCAAGCATTGGCAAACCTCGAGTTGCGCCAGCGCCAGAAACGGCCGGAAAGAGAGAAGATTATCTCGATCGCATGATGAAAGTGGAGGCAAAAGATAAAAGCATTGAGGAGAAAATTCAACAGCTCGTTCGAGAAAACCCGGATTATGGCAGCATCAAAATCATGCGGGAGTTAAATACGCCGCGCTATGGCAATGTCAAGCTGAGCTGGTTCCAGGTGCTCAAATATTTAAAGCAACTTGAACTGAACTCGAAAAAGAAACGGATAAAATTCTTTCAGAAGTTTGCCTCGAAAAATTGAATCGGTTCACCTGGCGAGAACTCAAGGGAGTTTGTTATTCAAACTCCTTTTTTGTTTCAGCCAATTATTGGTAAAAAGAGCAAATTGCGAAACGAGGCCCAGCATCTCTGTGAATATAGCAATCTCTCGGGATGTGATCGTTAACCCATGCCAGTGCCCATCGTCAAATAGCAAGACAGCAATCGTTAAAATATTTCTATTTTGGAAAGGCCAACGAAGAGGGATTTTCTTCTTCATGGATGCCCGTTTTCAAACTCTGCGCCGATTTATGAAATGATGTGCTGATCAAAACGAGTGTCAGAATATGATGAGATAACGAAAGGGAGCTAAAGACAGCCGAAAATTCAAACAATGAGTGCGGGGAGGATGGATTCAACTGCTGAAAACATCATTGGATCTCGGATTCTTTTTATCATTCATTACAGCGAAATCGGCCTAAAAAAGGGAAATCGTGGTTTTTTTGAAAGCCGGCTTCGCGATAATATTCAACAGGCGCTTCGCGGCCTTACGGAATCAAAAATTCGGATGGATTTTGGGCGGTTCATCTTGGAGTTATCTAATGACGAGGCCATTGAGCAAGTCATCGAACGATTATCGTACGTGATCGGTATTGCTCATTTCAGCATTGCTTATCAGGGAGATTGGGACATCCATGTGTTGCGCGAGCAGATATTTGAAAAATTAAGTCACGTGGATTTTCGATCTTTTAAAGTAGCGACGCGCCGTGTGGATAAGCAATATCCTTACACATCGGTTCAGATCAACCAGATGGTGGGGGAAAGAATTTTTGTCGGCTTGAATAAGCCGGTTGATCTGCATCATCCCGATTTAACCTGTCACATCGAGGTGTTCAATAAACAGATTTATTTCTATTTTGATCGACATGAAGGGATTCGAGGACTGCCGGTGGGAAGCAGTGGGCGAGTAGTGAGCCTATTATCCTCGGGTATCGATTCCCCAGTGGCGTCATATCTCATGATGACCCGCGGCTGCCGAGTGGTGTTTGTCCATTTTCACAGCTTTCCATTTACCAATAAAGCGTCATATCATAATGCTATTCGGCTGGCAAGCCAATTGACGCGGTATCAGTATAGCAGTCGCCTTTACCTGGTGCCGCTGGTCAAGGTGCAGGAGGCGATTATCATGCATGCGCCAGCAAAACTCCGGTTGATCCTTTATCGACGGATGATGGTGCGGATCGCGGAGCTGATCGCCCAAAAAGAGCGCTGCAAAGCACTGGTGACTGGCGAAAGCCTGGGACAAGTGGCATCGCAAACGTTAGATAACATCGGTGTCATTTCCCAAGCATCCCGCTTGCCTGTGTTGCGACCATTAATTGGAATGGACAAAGAATGGATTATAAATCAAGCCAAGCGGCTCGATACCTTCCCGATTTCCATCGAGCCGTATGATGACTGCTGTAGCTATCTGGTCCCAAAAAGTCCGGAAACCCATGCGCGTTTGGACGAGGTCTTGGCCGCCGAGAATTCGATTGAGAATTGGCAGCAATTGGTCGAAGAGGCCGTGGCAACAGCAGAGCTGAAAAAGCTGGAGTTTCCTGAACGTGTACCAACGAATTAAACTCAACGCTGTCGTGATCGATCCCCGGAATGCGAATGCCAAGTGTCAGCAAGTGAATGCTTTTGCTTTCGCTCTATCTGAATGAAAAATTGATCTTGACTGCTGTGAGCTATATTCCCTCCATCGCCAAAACATAAGCGAAAATTGCCATCGCCGCAGCTCCCAGTTCCAGTTCACGTTCGTTGACTGTTTCAAAAACATCATTGGCGGAATGATGATAATCGAAGTAGCGATGATTATCCACCATTAGTCCGATGGTGACGGTGCCGAGCTGTTCTAAGGGTGAAATATCGGCGCCTCCCCCACCGCGGAAAATATGGGCCGCATCGATGGGCTCGAACAAATATTCCCAGCGTTTTAAGCGTTCCACAATCTGATCATTGGCATTGATACCAAAGCCGCGAGGAGTGAACCCACCCCGGTCAGCTTCGATAGCAGCAAGATGGTGGAGGCCGCTATTGCGGATGCTATCGGCATAAGCTGGGCCGCCGTAAATGCCAAATTCCTCACACATGAACAAAACCGCTCGGATGGTTCGCTTTGGCTTGAGACCCAAGCATTTGATCAGGCGCAGCGCCTCAATGGCCTGGACGCACCCAGCTCCGTCATCATGAGCGCCGTGTCCAACATCCCAGCTATCCAGATGGCCGGCGAGCAGGATGACCTCATTCGGCTTCTCAATCCCCGTGATTTCTCCAATAACATTGGCCGATGGAACCATAGGATAGGTTCGGCAGTCCAGCCTCAGTCGAACACGTACGGTTTTCTCCTCGGCGAGCAATTGGCTAAGCAGATCGGCAGCGACCGTACTGATCGCAGCGCTGGGAATTTTTGGAACAGATTCATCATAGTGCATCACCCCAGTGTGGGGAACGTCATCTTTCCGGGTTGTGATGGATCGGACCAGCACCGCCACTGCGCCAACTTTTGCAGCTTCGATAGCCCCCAGTGTCCGTTGATCCACGGCGTTGCCGTACCCAGCAAACGTGTTGATGGTTTTGGGATCCATGGGACGGTTGTAAAAAATAATCTTACCCTGAGCTTTTTTACCCAATCCAGCCACTTCTTTCAGATGTTTCACCTCGATGACCTCTGCGACAATGCCCATTTCCGAAGTAGCGACACTACCTCCCAGCGCACGAACCGACAGCGGGACCGTACCCATTCGAGACGAATTAATAATTGCGGCTTCTTCGATGCTCCCGCGCTCCCAGTGTGGCACCATGACTGGCTGTAAATGGACATTGTCAAATCCAAATTTATTCATCACCTGTCGACTCCATTCCACAGCTGCTGCTGCCTGCGGCGACCCACAGAGCCGAGGACCGATTGTGTAGCAAAGCTCTTTCAGTAGTGAATAGGCATTCCCGTCCGCTAAGGCATGATCGAGCATCGCCCGAACGATTGTCGGGTATGATGCGTTGGGTTCAAGAGGCTGACAATATGAATCGGCACTGAAAAATATCCGGGCAAGAACGACTAAAAGAAGCACAGCAAAAGCCTTTGAATTGATCCGCTTAAAGAATTGTAATCGTGCTACCATGGGTTCGTCCTCTAATCTTTAATTAAAAATCTGTTTCCAGTCTCGGAAATGACCTGTTTTTGTTCCTTTGCGATTTGAGTTCGCCATCAAAGATCCATCATTGCTGTCAGGCAGGGCTTTTTCACTATGATTCCGCACCTCAGTAATAAATTCGGATCATTGGAATAAAATAACCAATTTGGCTGAACCTTTCAATGGATGGATGTTGAAATTTTCAGATTGAACTGGATGTCAGCAATCAAAAAGATCTCACTTGGGGCGAATGGCATAACAATTCGATCGATGTACCACTGGTGGTCCGCCATCTCATCTGAGTGCTGATGCATCAACATAGAGAATATAGTTTCTGAAATAGCTTATAGGAAAACATAGCATAAAATTGGCAAAAAAGCAAGCCAGAAAATGGTGGGACATGTCGGCCATAAAAATCGCTTGCTTTATAGGTCAGATTTAATTATATTATTTTGATAAAAAACCTGAAACTTATCTCAATAGAAGAAAGCACGGAGGGCAAAGCATGAATCAAGAAGTGCTGGAGCGAGCCAAGCAACACTTCGAAACGCTGGTAAAAGAACAACTTGAACGGGTGGAGCGGATGAAGCAGACAGATGATTGGATCGATTATTCGAAGTTGAAACCAATCATTATTGGCGTTTGCTGGGGAGATGGTATTGGTCCAATTATTTCTAAGGAAACGGTACGAGTGCTATCATCGCTATTAGAAAAAGAGCTAAAGGAGGGCAAAATTGTATTCCGCGATATCGAAGGTCTTACGATTGAGAATCGAGCTAAGCACATGAAAGCGATTCCTGATGATGTGTTAGAAGAGATCAAAGCCTGTCATGTGATATTGAAAGCGCCGACCACGACCCCGGAGAAAGGTGATCAATGGCCGAACATCGAAAGCGCCAACGTGGCCATGCGTCGCTATCTGGATCTATTTGCCAACGTCAGGCCAGTGAAAGTGCCCAAAGAAGGGATCGATTGGATCTTCTTCCGAGAAAATACCGAGGGCGCTTATGTGTTGGGCTCAAAGGGCATCCAGATCACCGAGGATTTAGCATTTGATTTTACTGTTTGCACCAAGCAGGGAGCTGAGCGTATTATTCGGATGGCATTCGATTATGCGGCGAAAAATAACATCAACCATGTGACCGTGGTGACCAAAGCGAATGTGGTGAAGACGACGGATGGTTTATTCTTGGAGACCGCTAAGCGGATCGCGCAAGAATATCCTCAGGTGAAGTGGGAAGGCTGGTATATTGATATTATGACCGCCAAATTGGTAGATCCGAAGCGACGTACCCAGTTCCGCGTGGTTGTCCTCCCCAATCTATATGGGGATATTCTAACTGACGAGGCGGCAGAATTTCAAGGCGGCGTTGGAACAGCGGGTTCGGCCAATATTGGTAAGCGATATGCGATGTTCGAAGCGATTCATGGCAGTGCTCCGCGGATGATCAAAGAGGGCCGCGGCAAATATGCCGATCCCAGCAGTTTGATTCGCGCTGGAGCCATGATGCTGCGCCACATTGGTTTCGGCGATAAGGCTGAAAAATTGGAAATGGCCTTGGATATTTGTGGACAATATGAGAAGAAACTGGTTATCACTGGCCGAGATACCGGAGCTACGGCTGAGGAATTTGGGAATTATCTCATGGAAACGATGAAAGATCCCAACCTAAAAGCGCGCTGGGAGAGCTATATTCAATAGCTGATTAGATTGATGACCCTGTCGAAAAACGCAGATCGGCCGATAACGCTATCTGCGTTTTTCGTTTCATCATCATGAGGCTGTCATGCGCGGCCGATTCATGGTTTTTTAGTGATTAATAATCGAAATCTTTATTGATTCTATCAGCGTCGCGATGTTTTACTGAGAGGATGTTCGGTGAAGCAAACCGAATAAAGACGAAGTGAACAATGTTTATCGATCAAGCGAAAATTGTAACAATCGCTGGCCACGGAGGGAATGGTGTGGTTAGCTTTCGTCGGGAGAAATATGTGCCCAAGGGGGGGCCGGATGGTGGCGATGGTGGCAAAGGGGGAGATGTGATCATCGAAGCGGATCCCAATCTGCAAACCTTGCTGGATTTTCGATATCGGACTAAATTTAAAGCGCAATCGGGTCGGCACGGGCAAGGGGCAAATAAAACCGGTCGCAGTGGAGAAGACCTGATCATTCGAGTTCCACTGGGGACCGTTATTAAGGATGAAGACACTGGGGAACTAATAGCAGATCTGGTGGCACCGGGCCAGCAGGCGATTGTGGCCCGAGGTGGCAAGGGCGGCCGTGGTAATGCGCGCTTTGCCACGCCAACTAACCAGACGCCGCGCATTGCTGAACCCGGTGAGCCAGGTGAGTCACGAACCCTTCTGCTGGAACTGAAATTGATCGCGGATGTTGGTCTGGTTGGCCTGCCCAATGCGGGGAAGTCCACTCTCTTAGCTCGGCTAACTGCCGCTCGTCCCAAAATTGCCGATTATCCATTTACCACTTTAGCACCGAATTTAGGGATCGTGCATTTCAAAGATCAGCGCAGTTTTGTCATGGCAGATATCCCGGGTTTGATTGAAGGGGCCGCCCAGGGGAAAGGATTGGGATTGGAATTCTTAAGGCATATTGAAAGGACGAAAGTGCTGGCGTATTTAATTGATTGGAATTCTAAAGATGTCCATCATGATTATCAAATCCTGAGAAATGAATTGAAGGCATATAATTCGGATCTGCTGTGGCGGCCTTCCATCATTGTACTTACAAAAATAGATTTAGGATCTTCAGTTGAACCAAATGGTGTTGATCACTTAAAAAAGATGGATCTCCCGGTTCAGAAAATTTCTGCATTACGGGGCGAAGGATTGGATGAATTAAAGATCAAATTATGGAATTTGATCGAAAAAGCAAATCAACAATTGAAGTAGCCGTGTTTTCGTGCTCTTCCGAATGACACCCAAGGGTGCTGTCGTTGCCATGAATGGGATGAACATTTCACTTGCTTCACTGAAAATTTTATTGTATAATGAAATCATGTTGCAAAATTCATATGCAGCCCAATATGTCATGCTTACGGGGACAAGCAGTTTGATTTTGCTTGGGATTAGCTGTGGATATCCCATGAGATTTTATCCTTCCCATGCATAGCGTAGCTAAATTAAGTCCCGCCTTCTGAAAAAAACAAGTTAGGTGACATGTTGGTGGTGCGAGCGATTGTTCTAAATCAATTCGGTGACATTATGATAAAAATTTGTATAAAAGCTAACGTTCTGCCTTATGTATATTGACAAAGCACAATTGATTAATTTGTCCGCAATTCCGGGCGTTGGAGCGACGCGGATCCGCTCGCTGGTGGCGCACTTTAAATCGACGGAATCAGTTTTCTCAGCGCCGATCAAGCAGCTTTGCGAAGTGGATGGCATAGAGCTGAAGACCGCCCAGAACATCAAACAATATCGAGATTTTGAATTTGGTACCAGTCAACTTGAACGAGCTAATCGGGCGGGAATAGAAATTATTGATTTCTGGGATGAACGTTATCCTGAGAATTTGAAGCGCATTTATGATCCACCGGCTTTTATTTTTATCAAAGGGAGTCTTGAAAAGACCGATCGTTACGCAATTGCCATGGTAGGGACGCGAATGCCGAGCAGTTATGGCAAGCTGGTGGCTGAGAAAATTGCGGCGGAATTGGCGCAGCAAGGCTTGACCATCGTCAGCGGCCTGGCGCGTGGCATCGATACGATCTGTCACTCGGCTGCGGTGCGAGCTGGTGGAAGGACTTTAGCCGTGATGGGGTGCGGGCTGGATTATATTTATCCAGCGGAAAACAAAAATTTGGCAGACAAGATCGCTGACCAAGGGGCATTGATCTCTGAGTTTCCATTGGGAACCAAGCCCGATCCAATGAATTTTCCGCGGCGCAACCGGATCGTGTCCGGGCTATCGCTAGGGACGATTGTTGTCGAGGCGGGGACGAAGAGCGGTGCGTTGCTGACGGCCAATTACGCCCTGGAACAAAGCCGTGAGGTTTTTGCTGTGCCTGGCAATATCAACAGTCCGAAGAGCGCTGGAACCAACCAGCTGATCAAAGATGGCGCCAAATTGATCACAGATGTTAAGGATATTCTCATTGAATTGGAACCGCAACTGAAAAAATTTTTAAAGGAAGAAGACGTGCGGATCAAAGAGTTGCCCGCTGATCTGACTGAATTGGAAAAATTATTGCTGAGTCGGCTAAGCCATGAGCCAATCCATATTGATATGCTATCGGCTGCCATAGGGAAATCAACCGCTGAGACCCTCTCGGCGTTGCTACCGTTGGAATTCAGAGATCTGGTGAAGCAACTACCAGGGAAAATGTTTATTCGACTTTAATATTCATGGGGGATATAGATTTCATGGGATCATCTCAATTGCAGTCGCAGCAGAATATCTGCCGAAGCTCAGTCGCACTGGTTCATTGTCACAATTATGATCAACAGGAGGTCGACAGCGCCATTGGACGATTGGATCGGCTCCTTGGCGGTTTTGGGCAATTTGTCAAACCTGGGATGAAAGTTCATATTAAGCCGAATTTATTGACGGCGAAGCCGCCAGAGCGAGCCGCGACCACCCATCCGGCGATCGTTAAGGCACTCATTGATCGGGTGATGGAACTTGGGGCGAGAGTCAGCATTGGCGATAGCCCTGCAGGGATCTCTCGGCCTATTGAGGATTATTGGCGCGCCACCGGGATGGAGCGAGTGGCCCAGCTAACTGGCGCCCAGTTGGTTCAATTGGAAAAGAAGGGCGTGGTCGAACGACGCGTCCATGGCAAATCGTATTTTATCGCCCGAGTCATTGCTGAAGCTGACCTGGTCATTAATGTTTGTAAGCTAAAAACGCATAATTTGACTCTGTATACCGGGGCCATAAAAAATATGTTTGGCTCCATACCGGGATTCAGAAAGAGCGAATATCATAAGCAGGCGCCGAAGGTCGAGCAGTTTTCTAAAATTATTGTTGATGTTTTTGAAGCAGTTCAACCAGCGCTAAACATCATGGATGCGGTCGAAATCATGGAAGGCAATGGTCCATCGGCTGGAAAGCCTCGTCATTTCGGCTTGATCCTTGGGAGCTGTGATGCCGTCGCTCTGGATACGATTGCGGCTAATTTGCTTGGTTTTGAAGATGGGGAGATTTTAACCACTGCCTATGCATATCAGCGAGGCTTGGGTGAGACAAACGTCGAGAAAATTGAATTGATCGGAGATCCACTACCTTCGCTGGACTGGCGAACGATTGAGCTTCCGACCAATCGGTTGCATCATTATCTGCCGGCGGCGGTGGTGAAATTGGTGGGTCAACTCGTGTGGGTTCGACCCAAGCCAAGCAGCGAACGCTGCAAACGCTGTGGGGCCTGTATTCGGATTTGTCCCACGCAGGCAATGAGTTCTCAGGATGGCTTTCCAGTGATCGATTATCAGAAATGCATAAGCTGTTTTTGTTGCGATGAGGCATGTCCGCATAATGCTATCGATCAGGACATGAGTTGGCTGACCAAATTGTTTCGCTAAAATATCGAATTTGAGCAAAAAATTTATTGACTAAGAGTGGAAAAGTTTGTATATTTGAACCTTTGGAGGACTAGACCTAATTGGTAAGGCAGCGGTCTTGAAAACCGCCGTCCCTTGTGGACATGGGGGTTCGAGTCCCTCGTCCTCCGCCAATAGAACTGCGAGTCACCAATATGGAGAGGTGCCGGAGTGGTCGAACGGGGCGGCCTGCTAAGCCGTTGTAGTTCGTAAGAGCTACCGGGGGTTCGAATCCCCCCCTCTCCGCCAGCAGTCACGACAAAACCTATTTTTCAGGTGACTGTATGGGCAATAGATAAAGATGGTGTAATATTGGAGATCAATTGGGCGAAACAAGAGCATTCGGTATTTCATGGAACAAGTTGAAGCAAAAAATCAGGTTCGTGTCCGTTTTGCTCCGAGCCCGACGGGTTATCTCCATATCGGTGGCGCAAGGACGGCCATCTTTAATTGGCTGTTTGCCCGGCATGAGGGGGGAAAATTTTTGTTGCGGATCGAAGATACCGATTTTGTTCGGTCAGATCCGAAAATGGTCCAAGCGATCTATGATGGCCTGACGTGGTTAGGGCTCAATTGGGATGAAGCGCCAATTTTTCAGTCTCAACGCTTGGATCGCTATCGGCAGATCGCGCAGCAGCTTATTGACCAAAACGATGCTTATTATTGTTATTGCGATCAGCAGCGATTAGCAAGCCGAAAAGAGCTGGATGAGCATGACGAACGCGCATATCGTTATGATGGTCATTGCCGCAACCTTTCATTAAACGAGCGGCAACGGTTGGAAGCCGAGGGAAAGGCGCGCGTCGTCCGATTGAAAACAAATCCAGGGCAAACTCAGTTTATCGATGAAGTTCATGGCTCTTTGACAGTTGACAACAAAACGCTCGATGATTTCATTATCATGCGTTCGGATGGGATCCCGACGTATAATTTTGCGGTCGTTGTGGATGACCATGATATGGCGATCAGCCATGTGATTCGAGGCGACGATCATCTGTCTAATACGCCTAAACAGATATTGATCTATCGGGCATTGGGCTGGCAACCGCCAAAATTTGCTCATGTTCCGTTGATCCTTGGACCGGATAAGAAACGGTTGAGCAAGCGGCATGGCGCGACATCCGTGTCGGAATATCAGGCGGCGGGCTATCTGCCTGAAGCAATGCTCAACTTTCTGGCGTTGCTGGGTTGGTCGCCAGGCGATGATCGCGAAATTATGAGCCAAGATGAATTGATCGAAAGCTTTAGCCTCACCGGTATCTCGAAGAAAAGCGCGGTGTTTGATGAAACCAAGCTGGTCTGGATGAATGGTGAATATATTAGCCGAATGAGCGATGATGAGTTAGTTAAAAGGGTCTTACCAATATTGAAGCAGCATGAACTCGTCAAAGATGACCAGTATAGTGAGGCATATACGAGGCGAGCTCTGGGATTGCTAAAGCCAAAGATCAAACGGATGACTGATTTTGCCATTTTAGGTTATTACTTCTTTCGAGATCCTGAACACTATGATCAGGAGGCGGTGAAAAAGTATTGGCAGGATGATGCCATCGCAGATCGGCTAACCCTTGCGCGGGATCGATTATCCCAACTGGAACAATTCGATGCTTTCCGGATTGAAAAGGCGATTCGCGATTTAGCCGAACAATTGACAGTTAGCGCTGCCAAGCTGATTCATCCAACGCGGTTGGCTCTCACTGGGTTCGCAGTGAGCCCCGGCTTATTCGAATTGATGGAGTTATTAGGCAAAGAAACTGTGCTGAGGCGAATAGATCGGGCAGTTGATTGGCTAAAAAATCAAAGGTTTTGATAAGCTTCTTTGCCTCGACGGAGCGCGATTGACGATTGAAGTGGTTCCAAAAAAGGACCACTCAATTAATTCGAGTGATCGAGTGAAACTGGAATTGGGGAGTCGTTCAACGGCAGGACACGTGGCTCTGGACCATGGAATCGGGGTTCGAATCCCTGCTCCCCAGCAAAGTAGGACCATTGGGCGATGAGGAATGCCACTGATGGGTCATCAATTGGTGGCAAGATCCAGCCTCGCAAGCTAAGCGTCAAGTTAGCGGTGACCCAATTTTCCTGGTGAGCGCCCGTAGCTCAATTGGATAGAGCATCTGACTTCGGATCAGAGGGTTGGGGGTTCAAGTCCCTCCGGGCGTACTATCCGTGGATTTATTGTGATTTGATCGCAATTGTGGATCTCGGTTGATATGAAAAATGGCGCGTTCGTCTAGTGGCCTAGGACGCCGGCCTCTCACGCCGGTAACACGGGTTCGACTCCCGTACGCGCTACCATACTGGATCATTCAGCATCGAAAAATTGGCAATTATCCCAACATGACGTTGATGACCGATGGTTATTAGAATGTGTTGAGGAAATGATTGCTTTTGCGGGCGCCCGTAGCTCAATTGGATAGAGCGTCTGGCTACGGACCAGAAGGTTGGGGGTTCGATTCCCTCCGGGCGTACTACGATAAATTGATCTGCTGGGATGATTGTTGAACTGATGGGTAAAGAACGGATGTGCGGATTGTAGGCTGCGATTGCTTTGACGGATAGAACAGGTTTTATGACTGAACACGAACGATGGATGGAACAGGCGTTTTTGGAAGCGGAAAAAGCTTATCGAAAGAAAGAAGTTCCGGTCGGAGCAGTTGTTGTCTATGAAAATCGGATTATTGGCAGGGGGCACAATCTCATCGAAACACTTCAGGACCCCACAGCTCATGCTGAGATATTGGCGATAACAGCAGCGGCAAACTATCTTGCGTCGTGGCGGTTGGACGAAGCTTCCCTTTATGTGACTCTTGAGCCGTGTTCGATGTGCGCTGGCGCGATCTTGAATGCGCGAATTCGATCGGTGATTTTTGGTGCGACGGACCCCCGGTTGGGTGCTTGCGGTTCAGCCATTGATATCTTGCAGAACGATCGTCTCCACTCTTCAGTGACTGTCATCCCAGGAATTTTGCAGGCAAGATGTGAGGCAATATTAAAGGATTTTTTTGCGCAACGTAGAGCAGACCAAGTTTCTGGCTCATCGAAGTAAGCGCACATTTTTCGCCTCGAAGTTTGCATTTGCCTAATCGCCAAAATCAGTGATACAGAGGCATAAGATTTGTCCAAGGAGAGGTGCCGGAGTGGTTGATCGGGGCGGTCTCGAAAACCGTTTTCGCCTTATGGTGAACGGGGGTTCGAATCCCCCCCTCTCCGCTATGGGGAACTGAATGATGCTAAGGAGAGATGCCGGAGTTGGTTGAACGGGCACGATTGGAAATCGTGTGAGGGGCCAAAAGCTTCTCCGAGGGTTCGAATCCCTCTCTCTCCGCAACGCAATGATCCGCATGGTCGATGGGAAGAATGGATACTGAACCGCATAATCGAATTTTTTTATTTGAAATTGGGGCAGTAGCTCAGATGGGAGAGCGCCAGAATCGCACTCTGGAGGTCGAGGGTTCAACTCCCTTCTGCTCCACCAGGCTGTGCTAGATGGGGAGCTAGCGGTGCCCTGTAACCTGCAATCCGCTATAGCAGGGTCGAATTCCTTGCCGAGGTTTGCTCGTCGGGTCTTGGCTCTTCGTAAGTGGTGTTGATAATCAAGTCCTGCGCAATGGAGCACTGCCGAACCCCGCCAGGATCGGAAGATAGCAACGGTAAGCAGGACGCTCTATGTGCCGTAGGGGTGCTTGGTTGGAGCTGGCTGCGAAGTGCCTTGGTCTGAAAAGAGGGATCGGAGCAAGGTGCACAGCCATTAACTTTTCGCCTGGCATCCATTGAAGGTTGGGACAATAACTATTGTCCCTTCACTTTATCATGCGCTGCATGGCACGCTGCATCGTGCTGGCCATGGGGGGCGGCACAGCAAGTTGTTTTGCTGAGGGGTTCAGATAAATTTTATTATTCGACCAACCGAATTATTAGGCGATGGCAGCCAGTGCTTCATTGGATTTCAGCGTTCCGGTGAATGTCTCATGGGCCAGCTCTGTGGCTTGAGGAGTGGAGGCAAGTAGCGATGTCTTATCTGGTTTTGGCGCGGAAATGGCGTCCCCAAAAATTTGATGATGTCGTGAATCAAAAGCATGTGGTGCTGACGCTTCAGAATGCGTTGCGAACGAAGCGGTTAGCCAATGCGTATTTGTTTGCTGGCCCACGAGGAATTGGTAAGACCACGATTGCTCGCATTTTGGCTAAGGCCATCAATTGCGAAAAAGGACCGAGCGACAATCCCTGCAATGACTGCGATAGTTGCCTTGATATCACTGAAGGCAGAAGTCTGGACGTATTGGAAATTGATGGCGCTTCGAATCGCGGCATCGATGAGGTGCGCAATTTGCGCGAAAGCTTGAAATATGCCCCCAATCCAGGCAAATATAAGATCTACATTATCGACGAAGTGCACATGCTTACCACCGAGGCATTCAATGCGCTGCTAAAAACACTGGAAGAACCGCCATCGCGGGTGATGTTCGTCTTCGCCACCACGGAGCCCCATAAAGTCCCTGCGACAATTATCTCGCGATGCCAGCGATTTGATTTCAAACGAATTTCCACTCACGAGATCATCGATCAATTGAAATCGATCTGCCAACAAGAACAGATCGAGATCGATGATGAATCGTTGCTGCTCATTGCGCGCAAAGCGGAAGGCAGCATGCGCGACAGTCAGAGCCTATTGGACCAGGCGATCTCTTTTTGTGGCAACAAAATCCAGGCGAAAGATATTCTGGAAATCCTTGGGGTGATCAACTGGGAGATCTTTTTCAATGTGTCCGATGCGATTGTCCGGCGCGATCTCAAAGCCGGTTTTCAAATCGTGGAGGATATTTTCTATCAGGGTTATGACTTGGCAGAGTTTCTCAATGGGCTGAATGAGCATTTCCGAAATATTTTGATTACAAAAACCCTTGGCTCCGCCGAGTTGGTAGAAGCGGCAGATCATTATCGGCAGCGCTATAAAGAACTTGTTTTCCAGTTTGACGAGGAAGATCTGTTGCGGCTTATCCAGCTTGCTTCTGAGGCGCAATATGGGATCAAGCGCAGCGCCAGCCCTCGGTTGTTCCTAGAAATGATCATCGCCAAAATGATTCAACTGGATAAGGTCCAGAAAATCGATTCGCTGATCCAAGGCCTTGATGCACTGAAGGAAAAGTTATTGCATGGAGCTGTGAAAAATGCGCCGTCGCCAGCTCACCAGGTGGTTTCAGCTCCGGCTCAAGCAAATACCATTTTAAACGATCAAAAAAAAAGTAATGCCCCTCAGGCTCAGCTTGTCCGTGATGTTTCTCCCTCCAATCACACTGGTGGTGCAACAGCCGGGGCGTTGGCTTCGCCTGAGGGATCAAGCGAATCGCAAAAACAAGCTGAGACGGCTATTATTGACATCGAGGCCGTGAAGGCCCAATGGGGGATGATCATTGAAGAAATCAAAAAGCGCAAAATTGCATTAGGTTCATTTTTGAATGAAGGGGTGCCAGATCGGATTGAGGGGAAAGAGCTGATTGTGGTGTTTGGCTTGGAGAATGGGTTTCATATCAATTCGATCAATCGGAATCGCAAGGAAATTGAAGCGATTTTCAGTGAATTGCTTCACGTTCCGTTGCGGATTCGATGCGTTCAAGCCGAAGCTCCAGGTGTTTGGTTGGGATCGGGCAACAATGGCCATAGCTATATCGATAAGCTTGGTCAAAAAATACCATTGATCAAGACGATCATTGAGGAGTTTGATGGCGAGCTGGTTCGATAAAAGGGGAACTTTACTCCACTCGATCAGTTAGAAAGTTCTACAATTGAAATGAAGGTTATCGATAACCGATGAAGATGATCATAAATGGAGGATAGCTCCATGAAGAATCTGGGACTTGGTGCATTGTTCAAACAAGCCCAAAAGCTGCAAGAAGATATTTCCAAAATGAAGCAAGAATTGGCCAACATGAAGGTGACTGGCTCAGCGGGTGGAGGAATGGTGGAAGTGGTTGCGAATGGACGCCAGCAAATTTTAAGCGTGAAGATCGAAAAAGAAGTGTTCGAATCCAAAGATGTTGAGATGCTCGAGGAGTTGATTGTTGCTGCGGTGAACCAGGCGCTGGATCGGTCCGCTGAGCTGGCCAATGAGGAAATGAGTAAAATCACTGGTGGCGTTTTAAGCAGCATCCCTGAAGGATTGAAAATCCCAGGCCTGGGCTTTTAATGCCCCGCACTCGAGATAATTCAACACGAAATTAAATGTCATTACGCTTGTCATAAAACGTTCATGTCAATTGGATATCTCTCAACTTCCATGCAGCGAGCCATCGATGAGCTATCGAAATTGCCGGGAATTGGCAAAAAGTCAGCTCAGCGATTAGTATTTTATTTACTCAAACTCCCCCGAGAAGAAGTTGTCGCGTTGGCAAAGTCTTTGGTGGATGTCAAAGACAAAGCTGCCTATTGCTCCGTTTGTTACAACATTACCGAGACCAGTCCCTGCCCCATCTGTTCCAATGATCAGCGCGATCGCAGTACGATCTGCGTGGTTGAAGAAGCCAATGACGTCATTGCTCTGGAGAAGACTGGCGAATATCGGGGGCTTTATCATGTGCTGGGAGGTGCACTATCGCCGCTGGATGGTATCGGGCCAGATGATTTAAGGATCAAGGAATTGTTAGCGCGCTTGACGACGGATGTGAAGGAAGTGATCTTAGCGAATAATCCCAATGTTGAAGGTGAAGCCACCGCGCTGTATCTGGCCAAATTGATCAAACCGTTGGGCATCAAGATCACTCGGATTGCACGAGGGGTACCGGTTGGAACGGATCTGGAATATGCGGATGAGATCACGCTGACACGGGCGTTGGAAGGAAGGATCACCTATTAATATCCTACCATAACAAAGTGGATGGTTACGAACAGAAAATCATGGCACCAAGTTTGGCGTGGATTTCGTCGTGTGAGCGGGGTTGTGCGAAAAGAGCACCTTGCCGGTTTTTTGAGCTGGCGCACCATTATTTTGGTTGAGATTTGAGGTGGAACCGAAATCACGCGATCGAAACCGCGATACTTTGAATTTAAATATTGAATATAGATGATGATCTTCATGAAATAGTGAAGCGAATTATTTGGAGGAAAATGAAGTGGCAAATTTAGTTGAAGTAAGATGGCACGGACGTGGTGGTCAGGGCGCAAAGACCGCGGCGTTGCTGTTAGCTGAGGCAGCTATCGCCGAGGGAAAATACGGCCAGGCGTTTCCTGAATATGGCCCAGAGCGCACCGGCGCACCCGTTCGAGGCTTCACCAGAATCTCTGATGAACCAATTCGGATTCATAGCGCCATTCAGAATCCGGATGTGGTGATTGTATTGGATCAAACGCTTTTGGATACGATTGACGTGACAGAAGGAACGAAACCCGATAGCATTTTGATTTTCAATACGACGATGACCAAAGAGGAAATTAAAAAGAAACTGAAAAGATCAGATCGCAAGATATTTCTGTTGAACGCGAACCAGATTGCGCAGGAGGAAATTGGCCGTCCCATTCCGAATACCGTCATGCTGGGCGCGCTGATGAAAGCCACCGGATTAATGCAAATGGAGACGTTGGTGAAAGGGCTGACCAAGAAGTTCATGCATAAGTTCAGCCAGCAGGTGATCGACAAAAATATTAAGGCGGTCAAACGTGCTTATGAGGAGGTTCAGGCATTATGAGTGAGAAATCTTGGAAGGAAATTCCGATTGGCGGATTGATTTTGGAACCCGGGGCTTCACGGGCATATAAGACTGGTTCGTGGCGGTCGTTCAAGCCGATTTGGTTCGAGGAACGGTGTATTCAATGTTTGGCGTGCTGGAACGCTTGCCCAGAGCCATGCATTTTGGTCAAAGATGGGAAGGTCATTGGCATCGATTATGACTATTGCAAAGGTTGCGGGCTGTGTGCCAAGGTCTGTCCTGAAAAAGCTCATGCCATTGAAATGCAGGCTGAGTTTTAAGTAATGAAGAGATGATTTTCGTGGTTTTGGGAATCACTCAAATACAAAGCAATCTATAACAATGTCATCCAGTCATATTAATGACAATAATAGACCCAATATGATAAAAATATTTGAAAAATTGGAAGCTGATGACAGATTGGTATGAAAATGACTTAATGGAGGAATATAAATTATGCCGACAATAATGGGCTTGTCAGGGAATGAGGCGGTGGCTCATGCCATGCGGCAAATCAATCCTGATGTTGTTGCAGCCTATCCGATTACCCCCCAGACCGAATTAATGCATCAATTTGCTGAGTTTTATGCTGATGGTCTGGTGGATACTGAATTGGTATTAACAGAGTCCGAACATAGTGCTATGAGCGCGACGGTTGGTGCTGCTGCGGCCGGGGCACGAGCCATGACCGCGACCAGCGCCAATGGATTAGCGCTCATGTGGGAGATCGTCTATATTGCCGCTTCGCTTCGGCTGCCGATCGTCATGCCCGTGATCAATCGCGCCTTGAGCGGCCCCATCAATATCCATTGTGACCATAGTGATACCATGGGGTGTCGCGATTCTGGCTGGATCCAGATCTTCTCTGAAAATTGCCAGGAGGCGTATGATAACGCGTTGATGGCTGTGAAAATATCTGAACATAAAAATATTCTGCTGCCCACCATGATCACTCTGGACGGTTTCATCTTGAGCCATACGCTTGAACGGGTCGAATTATTAGATGACGATGTGGCGAAAAAGTTCGTGGGCGAATATCATCCAGATCATTGGCTCTTGGATGTTGAGCGTCCAATTACGGTTGGTCCGCTGGATTTGCAAGATTATTATTTTGAGCATAAGCGACAGCAGATTCATGCGATGAGCCAAGTCTTCCCAGTGATCGAGCAGGTGGCGAAGGAATTCGCCCAGCTCTCGGGTCGGCACTACGGGCTGATCGAGGAGTACCGGATCGATGATGCGGAGCGCGCGATCATTTTGATGGGGTCTTCGGTTGGCACGGCCAAAGACGTGGTCGACGACCTCCGATCGGAGGGCGAAAAGGTCGGCTTGATCAAGATTCGCGTCTATCGTCCGTTCCCATACGATGCCATTCGTTCCGCCCTGAAAAAATTGAAAGCTGTTGCGGTGTTGGATCGCGCTGTCTCGTTCGGCACGTTCGGCGGGCCTGTCTATACGGATATTCGAGCGACATTATATGGGAATGGCGTCAATCTGCCGGTCGTTAATTATATCTATGGCCTGGGCGGCCGAGATATTGATAAAGCCCAGATCAAATCCGCGTTTGACGATCTGAAAGATGTCGCTAAAACCGGGCGCGTCGTGGAAGAGCTTCGATTCCTCGGCTTGAGAGATTAAGTTGGGCCTTGATGAATACCATACAAATGAATTGAGCAATGAATTGTTCCATCTATTTTCAGAGAAATGTCAACGAAATGAGGTATTGGCCCAACACGATCATTCATTCAATGCGGGAAAATTGATTGCAGAACATAATTCATAAAACGAAAAGATTCCTGGAGGTTTAATTATATGGCAAGTCTAAAAGAATTGGCGGCTCGGGAACCGAAGCTATCCCCCGGGCATCGCGCGTGTGCTGGCTGCATTCCAGCACTGGCTTTTCATCAGGTGCTACGATCCGCTCCCGGGCACGTGGTGGCTGGGTGTGCGACCGGATGCATGGAGGTGGTGACGACCATTTTTCCTTACACTGCCTGGAATATACCGTTTATTCATAATGCGTTTGAGAACTCCGCTGCGACCATTAGCGGTGTGGAGGCGGCTTATCAGGTATTGAAACGAAAAGGCAAAGTGACCAAGGACATCAAATTTATCGCCTTTGGAGGCGACGGCGGTACGTACGATATCGGTTTGCAATCGCTCTCCGGCGCCATGGAACGCGGCCATAATATGTTGTATGTTTGCTATGACAACGAGGCCTATATGAATACTGGGATTCAGCGTTCCAGCGCTACGCCATTTGCCGCTGATACTAAAACCGCCCCGGTCGGTAAAGTGCATAAAGGCAAGAAGCAATATCCCAAAAAGCTCACCGAGATCATCATTGCCCATGACGTGGCGTATGCGGCACAAGCTTCGCCCAGCCATTGGCGAGATCTAAATCGCAAAGTCGAGAAGGCATTGAGCATCGAAGGCCCATCCTTTATCAATGTCCTTGCGCCTTGTCCCCCTGGCTGGCGTTTCCCCAGCGATATGGGACTGGAGATGGCTCGCCTGGCTGTCGAGACCTGTTTTTGGCCACTCTATGAATTCGAAAACGGCAAGCGAAAATTAACATATAAGCCGAAAGAGAAGTTGCCGATCTCCGAATGGACGAAACATCAGGGCCGCTTCAGGCATTTGCATCAGGAAGAAAATAAGCATCTGTTGGAGCAAGCCCAACAGGAGGTCGACCGACGATGGAATGAATTATTAGCCTTATGTGGTGAAACAGCTTAATGAAGAATTATCGATACCTTCCAAAGGCAACCGAGCCTTTGGAAGGTATTTGTTTTGTTGAGACGCATTGCGCTGGCTGGGAGGGATAGACCAATGAGGATGTGGCTGCCTGATATCAAATAATAAGTGCAGATGAAACGTGTTATCCTTCATATCATGCGATCTGGATGTAGCACCATTAATCCAACGCCTCATTGTATTGCTCTCGTTGAGTTCTCAACAGCAGCAAGGGATATTGGAAGCTGACCGATAAACCAATAGCACAACCGAAACGCGAGCAGTCCAATTGCGAATCGAGGGATGGGAAGTTGCTATGAATTTGCCAACACAATTAACCTTACTGCGTGTTCTTTTGACCCCAGTTTTTTTGCTATTGTTTTTCCATGAAAGCCTGAGCTTTAAACTTATTTCATTTGTGGTATTCATTATCGCCAGTTTGACCGATTGGTATGATGGCTATTTCGCAAAAAAATTGGGAAAGGTCAGTCAGTTTGGCAAATTCTTTGACCCATTGGCTGACAAAATCCTGGTTTCCTCGGCTTTTATTGCGTTCTATTACCAGGGATATGTGAAACTGTGGATGGTGATCGTCATCGTAGTGCGCGATTTTTTAATCACGGCTCTCCGCTCCTATGCATTGTTTACGACACGACCCGTAGTGACCAGCGGACTGGCGCGTGCCAAAACATTTTTGCAAATGGTTTCAGTGTTTGCTATTTTTGTGGTGTATCTATTGGATCATTATACCAACTCCAATGGTCGACAATTATATCTGCTAACCCTGGTAGAAAAAATGAAATTGATCGATCTTTTGTTATGGTGCGTGATCTTTTTAACCGTTTACACCGGGCTTCGCTACCTGATCGAAAATCGTGCTCACCTGCTGTCCATCGTCAAAGCCTGTTATCACGCGTTGATCCCTTCTGATTTTTCATAACATCAGCTCACATATCCTATTATTTACGATCGCAGTCTGCATTTCAGCAAACCTCGGTCTGTCTTAGGATGGAGAACTCGAAAACCAGCAAGTATTTTGCCATGCAATGCGTGTAGACCATCATGAGATCGGTAATATCCAAAGAGTTGGCCCCTAATAGCGAGCGATGATTTCAAAGGGATAGATTGCGCTATATCTGCCTTATTTATTAAAAGAGCTTTTTTGATGAGAGCCAATCCACATCGGACTTAGGATTCGTGAGTGGGCCATTCAAAAATTTCTTTTGATCGCAGGGACATTCCGTTCAAAGAATGAAATCGCTAATTCTATGACGCCAAAAGCGGAAAAGACAAGTTTCAGGACTTCTCGATTTATTTTATTTTGCCTTGAAGTTCAGTACTTTCTAAGCGTTTGGAATTTTTCATCTTTCTTTGGCAGAGAAATTATTTGTCGTTACAATTGGATGAGACCGGGAAGATAGCATATTTTCTGGCGAAATTGGACAGGACAGAACATAAAGAGAACATGGCATGAATTTCATCATAAAATTAATTGCGACCGGTGGAGGGGCTGGTTATTTCCCGATCGCTCAGGGAACAGCAGGGGCATTAATGGCGCTAATTCTGTACTGGATCTTACCTCTGCCGAGTGTCCCGTTATTTGTTCTATTGGTACTGCTCTTATTGGGAGTGGGGATTTACGCTGCTACCGTGGTAGAAAAGGAAGTAGTGACTCGGTTGGGTGTTGCTGTCGGCAAAGACCCCAGCATCATTGTCATCGATGAAATCGTAGGGATGTTGGTTGCTTTAATCGCGCTTCCGAAAACGATGAAGGTAGCGATCATTGCTTTTGTATTGTTTCGCATTTTCGATATTGTGAAACCCTTCCCAGCGCGGCGTAGTGAACGGCTTGTTGGAGGCTGGGGAATTATGATGGACGATGTGGTCGCCGGAATTTATGCGAATCTGATAACTCACCTCTACCTATGGATGTTGTGATTGGTGATGCGATGAAAGTTGAGATCTTATCCATTGGCGATGAGCTATTGATTGGACAAATTGTTAACACGAATGCTGCCTACATAGCTGAAAAGCTTACCGAGATCGGCCACCAAATCGAATGGATCACTGTGGTGGGCGATAACGAGGATCAGATTCGGGAAGCGCTGAAGCTGGCAGAGAGCCGCGCGGATGTTGTTGTCGCCACAGGAGGATTGGGCCCGACACACGACGACATTACTAAGAAGGTATTTGCTGAGTATTTCAATTCGAACCTGATTTTGAACGAGGCGATTTTAGCCGCAATTCGCGAGCGATTTCGACGCCGGCGAGTTCGAATGGCAAAGATCAATGAGCTCCAGGCGATGGTACCCGATAATGCCGTGATCATCGAAAATCGTGCCGGTACGGCCCCAGGCTTGCTTTTTCAACGAGATAATCGATATTTTTTTGTTATGCCGGGCGTACCCGCTGAAATGATGGCGATGATGGAATCATTCATCATCCCATTTTTAAAAGATAAAAAAACGGTCAAATTTAAAAAGCTAGTGATTCATACCACAGGGATCGCAGAATCCACAATATTTGAGCGATTAGGTGACATCTCTAAATTGGAGCAACTGGTCCGCATCGCATTCCTCCCCAGTTACGGGGGGGTGAATATCCGTCTCATTGCTCGGGGCTCCAATGAAGACGAGATTCAGCAGCGGATCGATCGGGTCCGAGCCGTCTTCGATCAAAAATTTCACGATTACATCTGGGGCTATGACAACGACACATTTGAACAAGTTGTTGCGCGACTTCTGATCCAACACAATAAAACGATTGCCATTGGAGAGATGGGCACTCACGGCTATCTGACGGATCTTATGGCTGGCCTCCCTACTGCCGATCAATTTTTCTTGGCGGGAGTCACGCTGACCTCGCTTCGCGGAATGGCCAAATTTGTTGGCGAAACAGATTTGAATGCTAAAGAACATGGCATTAGCCTCGAAACATCCCAAAAACTCACCCAGCAAGTCCGACAGCGCTTCGGTTCAGACCTTGCTATTGGCATCGTGCATGAGAGTGACCTCGATATCACCACTTATATTACGCTGTGTGATCACGATTACATGGCATCCCATCGCTTTGTATTCAATTTTCACCCTGCCATGAATGTCCAGCGGATCGCTGCTGCCAGCTTGAGATTGCTTTATCAACATTTGACCTCCCAAAAAACTTCTTGATTAATTGTATGGATTATCGTATATTTTAATTGCTTTGGCGTTCATGGTGAAAGTTGCTTGGCCCAGAACGTAGTTCCGATTTCTGTGCCTTTTAAGTTGCTCGAAACTCAGACTCGCTTACACATAGAAAATGCAGAATGCGATCATTAAGGGGTCGCGGCAATCTTGAAACATGGATGCGATTGACGCCACCCCATGCATCAGGAGTGCAAAGAAAGATAATTGAACAATGACCAAAATTCGGACGTTTATTGCGATCGAGATTCCAGAGGGAATTCGACAGAAAATTGCTGAGCTTCAGGACGAGCTCAGGTCGCTTGGCGGTCGCGTGAGCTGGGTGAAGACAGAGAATATTCATCTGACTTTGAAATTTTTGGGGGACACCGATGCCTCGATGATCAACGACATCGCTTCGCAATTGCAACGGTCAGTGGCGGCCATGGCCCCTTTTGAAGTCACGGTGAACGGAGTCGGTACGTTTCCCAATGCGAAGCGTCCCCGAGTTATCTGGGTAGGAGCATCGAGCAAGCCCGCTGATCAATTGAAACTGTTAGCGGCTCGGATTGATGCAGAGACCTCGCGATTCGGATTTCAAAAGGAGGATAGACCCTTTTCTGGGCATCTCACATTGGGCCGGGTGAAAGATCCCCGGGGAATAGAGCCCATTTTGGATAGATTAAGGGCTCATGAAAATTTTTACGCCGATGCCTTTACAGCAAAAGAATTTGTCATTATGAAAAGCGAGCTGCACCCAGCTGGCTCAATTTATACTGTCTTAAAAACCATTCCCTTTGGACAGGCGTAACGTTCAGTTGCGAATGAAGCTGAAATGGGGCGAAACAGCGTGTGGAAATCGATCCAATATCTGGCGTTCGGATGGTAATCGGTTTGAAAATACTCTGAGATTGTTCAGAACCTCTCCGTCGCGATCGCGCGAAGATCACCATAATTCTTGTTTGCTCGTCGCAGGATCGGAGCGAAGGGGTTGACTATTGGTTGAAGCTACTATTTAATTTGGGAGGAGAAAATGTCCAATGAGACCAGTGAAAAATTAAAAGCACTGGAATTAGCAATAACGCAGATCGATCGGCAATACGGTAAGGGATCGATCATGAGATTGGGGGATGATCGGTTGCAAGAGCGGGTAAAGATCATTCCCACTGGCTCAATTTCATTAGATGCAGCATTGGGAATTGGGGGTGTGCCTCGAGGACGGATCATTGAAATATTCGGGCCAGAATCCTCGGGCAAGACCACCCTGGCACTTCATATTATCGCTGAGGCACAGAAGGCTGGCGGATTGGCTGCGTTCATTGATGCTGAACATGCGCTGGATGCCAATTATTCTAAAAACCTTGGGGTGGATATCGATAATCTGCTTATCTCCCAGCCAGACACTGGTGAGCAGGCGCTGGAAATCACAGAAACCCTGGTGCGCAGCGGCGCTATTGATGTGATTGTCATCGATTCTGTTGCTGCATTGGTGCCTCGGGCCGAGATCGAAGGCGAAATGGGCGATGCACAGATGGGGCTTCAGGCGCGCCTTATGTCCCAGGCAATGCGCAAGCTATCCGGCGCAATTTCCAAATCCAATACCTGTGTCATTTTTATTAATCAGATCCGAGAAAAAATCGGTGTGATGTTTGGCAGCCCTGAAACCACCACTGGCGGCCGTGCCCTAAAGTTCTATGCATCCGTGAGAATCGACATTCGCAAAACTGCTTCTATTAAAGAAGGCGAAGACATCATTGGCAATCGCACCAAGGTGAAAATTGTGAAGAACAAAATGGCGCCACCATTTCGCGAGGCAGAGTTCGATATCATGTATGGCACCGGCATTTCAAAAGAAGGCGACGTGATCGACGTGGCGGTAACGCATGGCATTATTGAAAAAAGCGGCACCTGGTTTTCCTATGGTGAAGAGCGCTTGGGCCAGGGACGCGAAAATGTCAAACGGTTCCTGATGGAAAACCCAGATCTTTTTAAAGAGATCGAAACCAAGGTGAGAAAGGCACTGGGAATTTTGCAAGACAAGCAGCCCGACGAAGAGAAAAAAGCCGCTGCGAGCAAATAGGAATTCTCTTTGCGTCGTTGCAGAATGAAATCAACCAGTACACGGTTGACCAAAAATAGCTGTCGGGAGAACAAAAGAAATGGAATAAAGTGATGCCAATCCTTCCAATAGCAGCCAAACATGAAAATTTTTGAACATTCATGCTTCGGTCAAGCAAATAAAAATCCCTGGTTAGCGGAGAGCATTATGAATTAACTTGGTTTGGCTTACGTCGGACAAAGAACAACCGAATGCTTTTTCTTGAAAGAAAAAGCATTTGGAAGTGCGGTCCAGATAGGTAATCCATTATTAGAATTCTAAACTGAAATTCAATTCCAGCAGATGGCATTGCGCAACCAAAGTTTCCTGCAAAGGTTCGGAGTGCTATGTGTTGGAGTTTTATTTTTGACCCCGAACGCTAAATCCCCAGGAAATGGGTGACTGATCGATGGCAAAAACCATTACGGAAATTTCGGTTCAACAGAAACGGAAAAACCGTTGCTCGATCTTTTTGGATGATGAATATGCGTTTGGTCTGGATCAAGAGGTGGTGCTGCAATTCGGTTTAAAGAAGGGCGATCAATTGACCGAACAGCAGATCAATGATTTGTTATTCAACGAAGAAAGGAAGCGGGCTAAAGATCGGGCATTGCGGTTGCTGTCCTATCGCGATCGCAGCGAAAAGGAGATCCGAACAAAGCTTCAACAGATTGGTTATGATGCTGCCATTATTGAATGGGTCATTGATGAATTGAAACGATTAAAATTTCTGGATGACGAGCGCTTTGCCCAGAGTTTTGCCCAGACCCAGATGATCACTCGGCCAGTTGGTGAGTATTATTTGCGCCGTGAGCTAAAAAATAAGGGGCTGGAAGAGCCGTTGATCGAACAGACTATCGAGCAAGTATTCCAGGAGAAGGACCAGTCGGTGGTCGCGCTGGAGTTGGCTGCGCAACGAAAAAAGCGCTACAGCAATTTGGATGAGATCAAGGCAAAGAAACGGGTGAGCGACTTTCTGCTGCGTCGCGGGTTTGATTGGGAGGTGGTAGCGGAAGTAATGGAGCGGTGGGAGGAAATTGAATGAGCGAAATTTGCATGAGTCTTCAAGCGATTCGGTAATCATATAGAGTCAAGAGGAACCTGAAAAAATAGAATTGATTTTTCAAAAACGGAAATTCTCATAAAATGTACGAGGGCAGTTTAGCATCAAAGGGAGATCTGGTCGATAATAAATTTGCAACTTTATATTCATTTGAGAAATTGAGCATAAAAAATTTCTTCGATGATCTGTACAAAAAAATGATTGAAAGATATTATTTGTTGAGATTTGAAATAAAATGAAACCATTAAAAATGGCTGATTCAGAGATCAGGTTTAATGCAAACGAATCATGGCGCGATGCATTAGGCATCTTTCCGGCTCTGGGATTTTTAACTTTGTTACATCATGAGCATACCGATTATGGTGAAATTTCTTTATTGTCCAGCACTTTTGCCAGCTATGCGCAGGAACTCTGCTTTCCCAGAAAACTATTTCATAACTCTGGGGTGCGGTTTAAGCGAGCTGAGAAAACCAAACAATAGCTGAAATATTTGATGGTGGCAAACCATGAAAAAAAGCGCTTTCCCATAATGAAAAAGACAAAGACGGCTGTTATATTGTAAACTGTCCAATTTTTAAGGGCTATTATTTTAATGATAAGACCATTGATGAAGCATTAGTGAATATTGAAGAAATTATTGGTATTTGTCTTGAAGAAATCAATTGAAAATTTTTGGCTGAAGGGTTGAATTTATAGGGGAAAACGGGACATGACATCAAACCAAATCCGGGAATCATTTATCAAATTTTTTGAACAACACGGTCACAAATTCGTCCGCAGCTCATCGGTTGTGCCGTATGATGATCCCACATTACTGTTCACCAATGCGGGCATGAATCAGTTTAAGAATATATTTTTGGGTCTGGAACAACGCGACTATAAGCGAGCCGCAAATACCCAGAAGTGCATTCGCGTGAGCGGCAAGCATAACGATCTGGAAGAAGTTGGCAAGGACACCTACCACCACACTTTTTTCGAGATGCTGGGCAACTGGTCGTTTGGCGACTATTATAAAAAAGAGGCCATTGCCTGGGCCTGGGAATTATTAACCGAGGTGTGGAAGCTCCCGAAGGATAAACTCTGGGCAACTGTATTTCGTGAGGATGACGAGGCGGAGCAGCTTTGGAAACAAGTGACCGATATTCATCCCGATCAAGTTTTACGATTTGATGAAAAAGACAATTTCTGGGAGATGGGAGAAGTCGGTCCTTGCGGCCCATGTTCCGAGATTCACATCGATCTGGGCCCAGGGCGATGCGATAAAAAACATGTGCCTGGTCATCAATGCCGCGTGAATGGCGGATGTGCCCGATTCATTGAACTGTGGAACTTGGTTTTTATCCAATATAATCGTGAGGAAGACGGTTCATTAAAAGAATTGCCGGCGAAACATGTGGATACTGGCATGGGGTTCGAGCGGATTGTGTCGGTGCTGCAAGGCGTGGGGTCAAATTATGATACCGATCTGTTTCGGCCGCTCATCCATCATATTTCCGCGCTTTCTGGGAAGGAGTACATGAAAGACAACGATGGTGTGGCTCATCGCGTCATTGCCGATCATGTGCGTGCGCTGACATTTGCGATCGCGGATGGGGCGCTTCCTTCCAATGAGGGAAGGGGCTATGTGTTGCGCCGCATATTGCGCCGCGCCGCTCGATTTGCCAGAAAATTGGACCTTCATGAACCGATGATCTATAAATTGGTTCCAACTGTGGTGGATGTGATGGGAGAGGCTTTTCCCGAGATCAAAGAGAAACATCAGTATATTGCTTCGGTGATCAAATCGGAAGAGGAACGGTTCAACGTGACATTGGATCGAGGGATCGAGCTGTTCGAAAAATTGGCAGCGGACCTGTCTGCCCAAGGCCGCAGCCAAATCCCGGGCAGCGAGGCTTTTCGTCTCTACGATACGTATGGCTTCCCTCTGGATCTGACGCGATTGATGGCTGAAGAGAAAAATTTGACCGTGGATGAAGCTGGCTTTCAACGCGAAATGGAGCAGCAACGAGAGCGATCGCGAGCTGCCGATAAATTCGATTATCAGATCGATATCAATTTCGATGAATGGGAGAAAATATCCAGTGGCCCCGATTCCAAGTTTCTGGGCTACGAGCAGCTTGAGGCTGATGTTACGATTCGATTGCTCAAGAAAAAAGATGATTATTGTTATTTGATTTTGGATCAGACCCCATTTTACGGCGAGGCGGGTGGTCAAGTCGGCGATCAAGGGGAGCTCGCTTTTGATGGTTGGGTGTTGAATGTCGAAAATACCATTCGCTATGCCGATCGAATTATTCACATTGCTCGAGGCTTTCTGCCAGATCCTTTGCCTACGGTGAGCGGCAGGGCTCGGGTGAAGCGCGATCAACGCATGAGCACGGCGCGGAATCATACTGCGACGCACCTGCTTCAGGCTGCTTTGCGCCAAGTGTTGGGCAAACATGTGCAACAGGCAGGATCATTGGTGACTCCATTTCGCTTGCGGTTTGACCTGACCCATTTCGAGCGCATTTCCGCGGATCAATTAAAAAAAATTGAGCGGATTGTGAACGAAAAAATCTGGGAAAATATTCCTTTGCAGATATTTTATACCTCATTTGATGAGGCACGAAGCATGGGCGCCATGGCGCTATTCGGAGAAAAATATGGTGAACGCGTTCGGGTGATCAAAATTGCCGATTTCAGCATGGAACTCTGCGGTGGAACCCATGTGACCGCTACTGGCCAGATCGGGATGTTTCGGATTGTCTCAGAGTCCAGTGTCGCCGCGGGAGTCCGACGAATCGAGGCAATCACCGGGGAGGAGGCCTATGGGCGCTCGTTAAAAGATCGCGAGATGATTGAAATGCTCGCGGAGCAGCTCAATGTTCCCCCAGCAGAGCTGAGCGAACGGGTCCGGCAACTGCTCGAACAGAACAAATCCCTCGAAAAGCAGCTCCAGCAGTTGCGCATGCAATCATCTTTTTCGATGATCGACGAGTGGATTCAGCAGGCGCATCGTATAGATCATATTCCCTTGGTCGTAAAATCCGTGCATCTGGATTCCGTCGATCAGCTCAAGCAATTCGGCGACGTGTTGAGAGAACGATTAAAGACTGGCATTGGATTGCTGGGCATGATCCTGGACGGCAAGATCAATTTCCTCTGTGTGGTGACCGATGATTTAATTCGGCAATACAATCTGAAAGCAGGTGATCTTGTAAAAGAAGTAGCTTCGATCGCAGGCGGAAGCGGTGGCGGACGACCGCATATGGCAATGGCGGGAGCTAAAGATCTGGCGAAATTTGAGCTCGCCCTTTCCGAAGTGGAGAAGATCGTGAAAAAAAGAATCACCAGCGCGAAGTCCTAAATTTCAGCCAGCTAACAAAATCTAACTTTTAGCAATTCCGCATGGATGAGAATTGGGAAATCTGGAGCTAAAACAATCCAAATACCCATCTCGCAATGAAATGATTTAGAACGAATAAGAAGGGAACGGATGCAAACGTATACCAAGCTACTGGAAATTCGAGAAAAGCGTGGCGCTGGTTACATCGTATTGATCGATCCTGATAAACTCTCGTTGAACGACAGTATAGAATTGGCAGTCCGCGCGGAGCAGGAGGATGCGGACGTTATTTTTATTGGCGGAAGCCTGCTGAGCACCCCGATCTTCGATGAATTAGTTAAACAGATCAAAGCCGAGGTGACAATTCCCGTTATTATTTTCCCTGGTGGCGTCCAGCAAATTTCCCGTTATGCCGATGCCATTCTGTTTATGTCCGTCATCAGCGGACGGAATCCCGATTTGTTAATTGGCCAGCATGTCATGGGCGCGCCGATTGTCAAGATGCTAAGTCTGGAGGCGATCGCCACAGGGTATATGCTGATTGAGTCTGGGAAGATGACCTCGGCGGAATTTATGAGCAACACCAAGCCCATTCCGCGCGATAAGGCGCAGATCGCCGTGGCTCATGCATTGGCTGCTGAATATCTGGGCATGAAATTGATCTATCTCGAAGCCGGTAGCGGTGCGCTGCATCCCGTGCCCGACGAAATGATTCAGGCGGTGGCACGTAATGCTGCCTTGCCGATCATCGTTGGCGGCGGCATAAGAACCCCTGACGTCGCCAAACAAAAAGTCGCTGCCGGCGCCTCGTTCATTGTGACAGGAAATGTGTTGGAAAAGAGCAAAAGGAATGGACTTATTCGGGAATTTGCAAATGCAATCCATAAGCAATAGCCCAGATCTCTGAATCGAATGGAAGCAATTTTCTATGCCAGATGCAGCGATCGATGAATGAGGTGAAGATCTAGAAAATTGCCAGTCAAAACAAGGATGCTCCGCCAGATGTGAATGATAGTCGCTTGGCAGCTACTCGATGCCGCATTGCAATGTGTGCGGATTTTGTTTTGAATCTAAGAGATCATTCACAGATGAATTCCGTGCATCGCTTAGCCCACCTAAGAGATTTCACTTTTTCCAGTTGAGATAGACATCATGAGCCAAAGGTTTATTGATATTCATTCCCATATTTTGCCATATATTGATGACGGTGCTGAGAATTGGGATGATGCATTGACGATGTTAAAGAAAGCTGAGGCGGAAGGCATCATTGCGATTGTCGCTACTCCTCATATTTTGCATCCGAATGATTTTAAAATCGAACCCAAGATTGTAGATACCTATCAAGAGCTCCGACAGCGCGCCAAACAGGCTGGGCTAAAAATGAAGATTTTTCTTGGCTGTGAAATTTATTCCCAACCTGATATTTCGCTCGATCATCAAATCAGCACCATCAACAATAATCAAAAGTATTTTCTCATTGAATTCCCGATGAATATGATTCCGAGATTTGTGCCAGAGCAACTGTTTAATTTCATTGTCAATGAAAAAATTCCGATCATCGCGCATCCAGAGCGTAATTTGGGATTTCAAAAACGGCCCCAACTGGTTTTTGAATACGTCCAGCGCGGGGCATTGATGCAGATCAACGAGGGAAGTCTCCGGGGGCGCTACGGCGAAATGGCGAAGCTGCTGGCTTTCAAAATGATCGAAAACAACCTGGCGCACTTTGTGGCTTCGGATGGGCACAAGCCGAACAGTCGCACCGTAACCCTGGCCGAGACGTATGCCATCATTACCGAAAAATATGGCCAAGCGCTGGCAAGTCAATTGTTTTACTCCAATCCAATCAGAGCCATCAAAGGCGAGCCGATTCATTCGAACAATGCGACTCCGATCGAAGGAGATTTAAAACCAGGATTCTGGCAAAAGTTGAAATTTTTTAAACGCTGATTATAAAAAGATAGAACAAAAAATAGCGCCGAGCGAATTATCCATAACAGGAACGATTGCTAAGATGAAACTGATGTTAGTCGTATTTTTTATCCTTCTTTTTCTGCCGACCATCCAGTTCTGTCATGCCGCTGACCCAACCAAAAATTATGAATTGCTTTCCATCTGGGAAAAATCAGCGTTATCTATCGTTCCTATGGACGTGAATGGGCAAACTCCGGGCGAGGAACTCATTGCGATTTACCCCAACCAATTGGATGTTTTGACGAGCACTTCACAGGCCCATCAAAAAAGCATGATCATTCCGGCCGATAAACCTTATGGCATTACGCCGTTTCCTGGCGATTCGCCGGATTCACTCCGAATGCTGTTCAGATATCAAACGCCAACCACCGCTGCCTTTGATTTATACCTTTATGATGGCAGCAACATTTTGCTTGTCAGGGAGAAATGTCTTTTTTTTAGCGGCCAGGATCGCGATCTGGATGGAAAATTTCATCAATCAATCATTCCTGTTGGTCTCTTTAATGATCGAAACAATAATAGGAATATTTTGTTAAGGGTCGATAGCGGCGGCGATGCAGGCATCCGTGGCTTTTTTGCTATGGATCCCTACACGGGCAAAGAAGTCTGGCGCTACTTGACAGGACCCCAGATTTGGTATTATAAGATTGTTGACCTGGAAAATGACGGATTGCAAGAGATTGTATTAGGCAGCTATGCGCCCGATAATGGGGTAAAGCTCAATGGCACCAGTGACGATAGCTGCTATGTTTTTGTGCTTGACGATCTGGGCAACGAACACTGGCGCAAGACAATTGGGCCTTTTTGGACCGGGGCCTTTCCTATCGTGGGAGACCTGACTGGTGATGGAAAAAAGGAGTTAGTGGTCTATCGTTTTGGCACCAATCCTAATTTCAAGGATTATGATGAATTGATCCAACTGGATACCCGCACTGGCGAGCTGATCCCGCCTCAAAAATTTGGTAGTCATTTTACGGCAGTGCCAAGTAGTTTGCCGACAGAAATTTGCCATGATTTTGACGGCGATGGCATTGCGGAGTTCGTCATCGGCAGTAAGGACGGGTTCGTTAGAATGTATCGCGGCGATTTTTCCGTGATGTATTCTTCAGAACCCTATCGCCAGCCGATCACGGTTCATGGCGCGGCAGATCTGGATGGGGATGGGATTTTAGAAGTGATTGCCTTGACCGCAGACCGAAAAATTGTTATTTTAAATCACCAGTTGAAGCAATTGTTAATCGAACCATTTCCCAAAAATTTCGATCGGTTCCAACTGGTTCGGCCTCCCCACAAACATCCGCTTTTGTTTTTATCGAAACCGATCAATAACTTCACAGATTATCAATTATTCGATTTCCATGTCGTGGGTTTGGTGGGCACGATTAAGCAGCAGGGACAAAATTATTTAATTATCATCCTGTACCTTGCTGCGTCCACCCTGGCTTTGATCGCTCTGCGAAATCATTTGTATGGCAAACGTGCTTTGCAATTGTTGTTTCAAATATTAGAACAGACGCAATCTCTGGATAAAACGCTGATTCTGGATCGCTATCAAAGAATTCGCCATTGGGGAAAAGACTGGTCAAATCTGATGCAAATTTTGCCCCATCAGATTGAAGGCAAAAAATTCAAGAAATTTTTAGCAACAACCATCTTCAGCCAATCGGCGAAGTGCTGCAAAAGATGCTCACCGAAAAACTATCAAATCATCAGTGTCTTTGCCCCGTTGGCACAATGAGTCCCGTGCCGTTACAGTTCAAATTGCTATACATCTCCTGGATCAAAGCCCACTGCTTCATTATCTTCGACCTGCGGGAACAGGAACACATCCGCCAGGTGATGCACTGGGCCCAGGTGGCACAGCGATTGGCCCATGGCATCAAAAATCCGCTTACCACGGTCAAATTGAATGCCGAGGAATTGCTTCACAAAGTCAAAACCAAAGATCAGATTCAGCCACAGGAGGTCGAAGAATTTATCACGCCGATTATCAACCAGGTCACCAAATTGAAGAAAATGAGCGACGGCTTCATGCGCTTTGTCGAGTTCGAGCAGCCTGATTTGAAACCCAGCGACATAAATTTCGAGATCAAAGAGCTGATTCTTCAATGGCAGCCGGAAAAAACCAGCAAAACTCAGATTGACTGGGAGCTGGAAGAAAATTTGCCCCTAGCGATGATCGACCAAAAGCAATTTGAAGCGGCCGTAAAAAACGTTTTTTACAACGCCCTGGAAAGCATTCGTGATGAAGGAAGAATCCTGATCGCCACCCGCAAAGTGCAGCTATTTGCCGATAATCCCGATGGAACGGTAGTGATGAATTTTATTGAATTGGAAATTCGGGATACCGGCTGCGGAATTCCACCAGAGTACCTCGATCGGATTAAGCAGCCCTATTTTTCATTCAACAAACCAGATGGCACCGGACTAGGACTGAGCATTGTCCAGAAAATTATGGATTCCCATGGCGGACAGTTCGAAGTCGAGAGTGAAGTGAATGTTGGGACAACGGTGTCGCTTCGGTTCAAACAGGCGAACAATAGTTAGCCACCGAATCTGTGGCACACGGATTGCAAAAGACTGATTCCATGCTCTAATCAGTGGATGGAATCAGTTTTTAATAATTGAATTATTCAGGCTAAATAATTCACGTAAATGGTGGTCATAGATTAATAGATTAGAGAGAGCCCAGGAAAATGTCTTGCCCAAAGTGCAGCATTCTGATTATCGATGATGACGTTTCGATCTGTCAAATTCTGCGACGGATCTTAGAAAACGAAAACTACCAGGTTAAAGAAGGGCACTCCGGCAACGAGGCGCTTTCTCTGTTTTTAGAAAATGAGTTCGACCTGGTGCTGCTGGATTTACAAATGCCGGACAAGAACGGGATCGATGTTGCCCGGGAGATGATTGCGCAAAATCCGCTGGTTCCAATTGTGCTTATGTCTGCCTATGGTACGATTTCCAGGGCCGTTGAAGCCACGAAAATGGGCGTCTATGATTTCCTGGAGAAGCCGCTGGACCGGGACCGCATTCTGGTCACGGTGCGCAATGCCCTGGCACATGGACAAATGCAACAGGAGCTGATCCATTATAAGCTGGACTCCCTGTCCCGATATCAAATGGTCGGGCAATCGCCAGAAATCAAGCGGGTCTTTTCCCTGGTCGAAAAGATTGCGCCCACCAATTCGCCGGTGCTGATCCTTGGCGAAAACGGCGTCGGCAAGGAGCTGGTGGCACAGGCGATTCACAACCGCAGCCACAGGGCGAACAAGGCTTTGGTCAGCATCAATTGCGCCGCTATTCCAGATAATTTATTGGAAAGCGAGCTGTTCGGTCATACCAAAGGCGCATTTACCGGCGCCAACATGACCAAAAAGGGTCGCTTTGAGATGGCCGACGGTGGCACGCTGTTTCTCGATGAGATTGGCGATATGAGTTTTTCGGCCCAGGCAAAGCTGCTGCGATTTTTAGAGCGCGGCGAAATCCAGCGCGTCGGTTCATCGCAAGTCGCTTCAGTCGATGTGCGGATTATCGCGGCCTCCAATAAAAACCTGAAGCAGATGGTGGCGGACAAGACTTTTCGGGAAGACCTGTACTTTCGCCTGGAAATTTTCACCATTACCGTTCCCCCGCTCCGCGAGCGCCGCTCCGACATCCCGCTGCTGCTCGATTTTTTCCTCTCCAAGTATGCCGAAAAAAATGCTACTGTCAAGCCGATTCTCACGCCAGCCGCCATCAAATATCTTTCGGGATTCGACTGGCCCGGCAATATCCGCCAGATGCGCAACTTTGTCGAACGCCTGATGATCATGAAACAGTCCGACCTGATCGACCTGAACGAAGTCGTCCGCCTGCTCGAAGCCAAATAACCACCATCCCCGCTTTCAACCAGCGAACCCAAACCCCTGCAACAAGCCCGGGAAGATTTTGAGCGGGAATACATCCTCAAAGTCCTAGATGAAAACGACTGGAAGATCGCCAAAGCCGCAGAAGTGCTTCACATCGACCGGGCGAATTTGTATCGGAAGCTGCGGGGGTTGGGGATAGCTGCGCAGTGAAAATTCCTCGTATTCCTCTCAAAAAATAAACCAGCAAAATTATTATTTTAAAACAAGCTTAATTGCTATTTTTGCGTCATTTTCGCTACAAAAGTTGTGTCATTTTTACGACAAGCATAAGAAGCTATTTTTCAATTAGAAGCTATTCTTTTTATAAAATTGAAATATGACGGATTGACAACAAATGTATTTATAGCAAATTTAAAGGCTATATTATGGGTTATTAGAGAAATGTAAGAATATGATTTTCCGTTTGAAATAATATTGAACCTGAAAAGAGATTTGGTATGGTAATTGTATAACACATTACAAATGCTTTGTTAATAAAAAAAAAATCGAAAATTTAGGAGGAGCGAACATGGACAAAATGCAAAACGGTACCTGGGTTTATGCCGGTTGTAAATATGACTCGGATATATTCATCAATCTTGATACTGGCGAGAAAAAACATATTGGGACAAAGCTAACCAGCAATGATCGTGAAATTTATGATGGCGAGCCCAGCCTTGTTGGTTTTATTAGTGGACAGATACTCAAACAGATTTTGGGACGAAAATAAAATACAGGCGGTTAAAACCAGAGCAAAATATAAAAAAGACAGAGCGATACCTTCAGATCACAATTGAACAAATTTATGAATTAGGATTCTATGGCCAATGCCTTACACTACATCTGCCAACAAGAATTGATGGACGATATTGCCGCGCCATTAGAGAAAATTTTAAAAGATGCAACCGGGGATGACTACATAGATATCTATGAACGAATATTTCGATCGCTTGAGTGGAATCAACGTATCCACCATTCCCGAACCTCTTATGTCAATTATGTGAGAAATCGGTTGTTCGATAAGGATTATAAAGTTCGCTGCCATTGGAATTATTTGAGCTTAGCAGCGGCGTTGCTTGAAGCGATAATTCATGATATCGACAATCGTTTGGACTCTCACGAATTTAATGAATTGGATGCTTGCTTTGTACAGGCTTACGCACCGTTGCTCTACCAAAAAGCTATTATGGAATTTGCTAAACAATGTACAGGTATCTGGCTGATGTCAGACATATTTCTCAAACGAATAACAGGTGGTTTAATTCAAGAACAGTTTCGATTTCTCAATAATATAAAAAACATCCCACTTCTAGAGAAAAAAATTGAAATTGGCAAATCGCATTTCGTTCATGAAGACTTATGGAGCTTGTTAGACCTCAGGGCTCAGCAAATCGTTATCAGTGCTTCGGTGATCTTTTATCCATATCTTCTAATGCGAAAAATCAATAAGGATTTTTATCGAAGACTGATCTGCTATTTTGTCAAGATATTTATGGTGGATGGTTTATCAAAAGACATCAGTGAAATTGAGCTAGACGAGAAATCTGGGCGATTCAATGCATGGAATGCACTTCGCAACTATCCTGAAAAATTCAAACAGCTCTATATTGCTAAAATCCAACAAACTTTAAACCGAATCAATGAGTTTGATGAAAACCGCTTTGGAAAACTGAAGGAGTTTAACAGGAGCTTTCAAGAAAAACGAGAGCAACTTTTTGATGCAATAGGCAGAATAGAATAGTTTGTTCATTTTATTCTATCATGGAGATTGTTAAAATGTAACCCCCCTCAAACTTATAATTCAAAAGCGGAGGTAAAAGATGCTGGATGATTTCAACAAAAAGAACAATTTTCTCTTCAGGGATCAAGAATTAGGGAATATCATCAGACATGATCCGCTGAATTTGAGGTACGATCCTTACAACCTGAGCTATCGCCCCTTCGATCCGCCAGGTTATCTTCGTGATCCTTTAAATCCATGGCCTGGGCAACCAGGTCCTTTAGGCCCACTTGGTAAACCTACAGGGCGATGGTGAGATAATTTAATAAATGGTATTTAAATTGAATGTCGCCAAAAATAAAATGAGCGACCTTTAATTATATTTTGAAGACAATTTTACAATCCGATCTAAATATTAAAGCAACTCCCTTTATATAGACAAAAATTTCGAATTAAAAATGAAACAATTATCCATTCTATTCTTGCTCATCTTTTTTTATTCCCATTACCTCTTTCGCTCAAACAGGTTATGGTCTCGAGGTAGAAAGCGGGCAGGTTTATATTGACTTATCGGCGCCGAATGTTCGAGTATGTGATTGCATATTTTAATTTCAGATACGAATAGGTAAAAGCTCGTCCCCAATGACGGTCCCCATTATTCACACTATTCCCTTGCACCCCATCAGCTATGCCCTGCCCCAATTGGTGAATGTACAAATTCAAATATTTTATATCAATTAAAGATATATCAAACGGCTGGTGGATCAAGTGTGCAACGCCGGGGTTCATTTGGTGGTGTGGAATGGAACCGATGAGGCGCAGCAAAAGGTGTCCAGCGGGATTTATATTTGCCGCTTCAGCGCCGGGGAGGTGGTGTTGCATCGGAAGTTGATTTTGGTGAGGTGATGTGGTGCGATTTTTCATCTTGCGAAGGTTCTGAACCTTCGCAATGGTAAACTGTTCAGTTCCCCCGGTCAATGATCAAAAAGCAGGCCGGGGGAATTGTTTTTAGGTATGGACAAATTTTCGAATATTTTTTTCTAATAGCTCAATGCTTTGAATATTTTGAAGGGATCGTCAAAAAAAAACTTGATTTTCTGCAAAAAAAATTTTATCATTTTACGGATTTATCATCGCTTTGACATCTTACTGAAAAAAGTTATGATTGGTTTTTTCCACAAATGATGGAGGTGCTAACCGATGAACAAGTACGCTCCGTCTATTGCATGTTTCCTCGTCCTGATCAGCCTGACCAGCCTGGTTCACAGCCAGAGCTTACAGCTCAAATCCATTGCCGTGCTCGATCTGGATGCGCGCGGGGCAATATCTCGTGCCGAAGCCGGGACATTGACTGACCGCTTACGTTCCATGCTCGTGCGCACCCACAAACTGAACGTGCTCGAACGTGGCAAAATGGAAGAGATTCTGCGCGAGGTCGGCTTGCAGCAAGCTGGCTGCACCTCCACGGAGTGCATGGTCCAGGCCGGCAGAATGCTGAGTATGGAGCTTATGGTGGGCGGTTCAGTGGGCAAAATTGGCCGGTTGTAAACCTTAGATATTCTTTTAATTGGTGTCGAAAGTTCGCGCATCATCACATCGCTGTCGCACGAGTACCGGGGCGAAATTGAAGGTCTGCTGGAATTGATGGGGTCGATCGCGGAACAATTGGCCGCTTTCGTCGAGACAGAGGCCGTGACAATGCTGAACAGCGGTAGTTTGACCGTGGCGACGGATCCGGTGCCGGCGGATATTTTTTTGAATGAGAATGCGCTCGGCACATCACCGCTGACGATCGAGAATCTGTTGCCCGGCGAATATCGCCTTCGGCTTGCGGCCGATAGCTATGCGCCAGTGGAAGACCGGGTCGTGATTGAAAAAAGCAAAGCAAGCGAATAATTCATCCTAACTCTGAAAAAACCTGTCACTGTACCGATTGCCTCAACTTCATCTTCAGCCGCATTATTTATCAACGGCCTTCCGGTGGGGATAACACTATACAGCAAGCAATATATTGCCAGTACCCGATTGGATATCAAAATCAAGATGGAAAATTATCTAGATTAGACTCGGCAAGAGATCGTGAGCCGCGATACCACTATCGTGGCGCGAATGAATTTCTGTGGCTGCAATTTGGCTGTGACCACTACGCCGCCATGAGCCAAGGAGTTCTTGGATAATTATCTCCTCGGATTTTCACCGATGCGCCAGGATAGGATTGCGGCCGATGGGCACCTGCTATAATTGTTAAAGTATAGTATATAACTTATTTTAAAAATATCATTCTGATCAGCCAGATGGCGGAACAGCAATCCCTTTAGCATTAGGAGATTGCTTGGTCTCCGGCCGCGGGCAGATCCTCGCAATGACTAAAGAGTGATACATTTCAACGCTTGATGAGTATAAAAATTGTGGCCGAAGGTTATGCGCCAGTGGAAGAAAAGGTCCCCATAGACGTCGGCAAAGTGGTCGATGGGCGCTATTCGCTGGCAAAAGTCTGCACGGTGAGCGTTACTTCCACGCCGCCGGGTGTGCAGGTGTTGAGGGATAATGAACCCTTGGGTGCATGCCATTTCGTTACCAGATAATACTGGGAATAGAAGCCAGTGTTATATTGCGGCAACAAAAATATCGTGATTGGCCACAGGAGTATGCCGTCACCGAAATTGCCGCTGAACTGAAGAAAAAACTCAGCCCCTAGCTCTGGCTGGG
>Ga0209227_1000032_pt1 | contig 114919 bp, 92 predicted proteins | sample YNPBryantNP2012_FD_185815 | JGI IMG/M metagenome (GOLD analysis project Ga0209227, IMG submission 185815) | Anoxygenic and chlorotrophic microbial mat microbial communities from Yellowstone National Park, USA - YNP Bryant NP 2012 (SPAdes)... ...
GCTCTAAGGAGAGAATCCTGCCGAGGGCGCCATCGAGGAACCGCCGCCGTTCCTGCTCGTTGCGGGGCCTGCCGCATTCCGCCTCCAGGTCGAGCACGGTCACTTCTTCAAAGAAGCGACGGAGGAAGGCGTGGCAGTAAACCAGGTGGGTGTTTTCCTCGGCAGCGCTCCCCCAGGAGGGCGCAAAGAGAACTCCGGGATACAGAAGCAGGAGCCGCCGGGTCTTCATCCTGTCGGACCTTGTCCGCCCTTGCGCCGCTCCCCGGCCCCGGCAGGCTTCACGTCTGCGGCTTCCATTCCTGCACAGAGGCCCCTTCCTCCCGAAGCATCTCCTCGAGGCTCTTGAGGAACCCGGGGAAGTCGAAAGGCTCCCCCCACTCGTAGGGCAGATCCACGAGCTCGCCCGGTGCCGACGCCTCGGCCAGAACGCGAAGGGCGTCCAATAGGATGCTCCGCTGCAGGGCCTTGTCTCCTGGTTTGCCGCACTGCCGCCCCAAGGGGAAATCGACGAACACGCTTCGGGGCGGACGCACTTGGGCCATCATGTCCCTGCAGGAGCCGATCATAACCGTCGGCAGGCCGGCCTCTTCGAGTTTTCGCGCGATCAGTCCCACGGACTGATGGTCGAGCGGTCAGGCAGCCACAAGCAAGACCGCATCCGCTCTTTGCGAACGGAGAACCTCGACCATGAGCGGGACCGTCTGGTTCTGAAGGGCCGTGCGCTTATACAGGCGGCCCATCCCCAGCGTCAGAGCCCTGGGAGCCAAACGCCCGATTGCGCCCTCGGCTTCGAGCTCTCGAAGCCTCTCCACCGGAAAGACGCAGTTGAAGTCCTTCAGCGCATCCCGGTGGTCGAAGTAGTTGTGATGGAGCCTGAGCCGTTCGCGGGGCGTGTCCACCGGAACCTCCCGGAAGCTCAGATCGTTTACAGCCCAGGGATCGAAAGGCTGCTGGTCGTCGCGGAAGATCCCGGCCGAACTCACCAAGGCCAGACAGCACGTGCTCAAGGGCTTCGCGAGCGGCGTCCAGGGGCTCCAATCGAAGCAGGACCACTGGTAGGGGGGAAATCCCTGGCTCTGGTACATCCGGTTCAGACCCTCGACGTAAGCCACGTTCTGCATGGGGCTCTCCTCCTGTGCGCCGCGGCCTTTGCTCGTCGCCGACGTCCTCGGTCTAGAAAAGAGCGGACCTTACGGTTTCGACAACTTCCCGGGCCCGCTCCACGCAAACATGCGCATCGTCGCCCGTAAACGCTTCGTCGGGCGTCATGTCCGGCAACCCGTTGGGATAGCGCGTAGGGATGTAAAATCGATCAAGAAACATTCCTGCCGTCGCAGCCGAGGCTATGCTTTCGTGAAGACGGCTGTCCACATCTCTTAGATCGTGAATCAGCTTCTTCACCGAATGGCCCCAGGGGTCCGCGTCCGCAAGGTACCAAAGGGCCTTCACAGCCTTTTCCGCAGCCTGGTGAGCGTGAAAGCAAGCGTGCGCGAATCGTCCGTTTTCCTTGAGAAGGGATGCGGTCGCCAAGTCGCTCTCGGCCGTAGCGAACCAGCGTAGCGCCTCGCCGCGGTTTTTTTCATGACTCATAGAGGACCTTCCCTTGCTCCAAAATCCTCCGGATAAAGGGTCGATGAGAAATCTTCTCCAGCTCAGCGGGCGTGTAAATCAACAAGTCGACAGCTCTTCCTGGGAAAAGGTCATCGAGCCCTGAGAACTCCTCATACCGGTCGAAGAACCGTTTTTCCGTCTCTTTCACGATGACCAAATCGATGTCACTTCTTCTCGTCGTCCTGCCAGAAGCGGAGGACCCAAACAGCACCGCCTTGATCACCCTTTTCTCAAGGAACAAGGGGACCAGCGCCCTGCGGAGACTTTCCAGTTCGTCGGGCGTCACCGGCACACACCTCCGACAGGCCCGACCTTCCATAAGCCGTTCGCTCCCTTCGTAGGAAGGGCGTATCGCTCATACGTTTCCATTATCGGCCAACCGGTCAGGGCCTTGCAAGAAAAAGGCGACGCCGTGCTATGCCCCATCCCACCCTTCACTGAAGGGTTACCAGGCTGCCCGTCCGCTCTCTCAAAGTCCAAGAAGCGAGGCCACCTGCTCCCGGTGAAAGTCGCCGTCCCCGAACATGACCTCGCCCGCCTTGGCCTGCGCGAAATACAGGTGAAGGTCGTGCTCCTCCATGAACCCGATGCCGCCCAGAACCTGGTGTCCGAGGGCCACGAGCCTCCTGTAGGCGTCGCTCACCCAGGCCTTGCACATGGAAGCTTCCTTTTCGAAGGGCAGGCCTTGGGCGATTTTCCATGCCGCGTGGCAGGTCATGAAGTGGATGGTGTCCGCGTATGTGAGCATGTTTGCGCAGTGGTGCTGCACCGCCTGGAAAGCGCCGATCGGGCGTCCGAACTGAATCCGTTCCTTCGCGTACCCCACGGTCATCTCGAGCACCCGCCGGGCCCCGCCCGAAAGCTCCGCGCACTTGGCCACAGCAGCCTTGAGCAGAACGGTGCGCAGGATCTTGGCGCCCTGGGCCTCCAGACCTCCCAAGACATCCTCGTCGGCCACGGCCACGCCGTCCAGGACGACCTCGCACAACCGGTCGCCGGCCATCGTATCCATGCGATGGACGGTCACGCCGGGCACGGAAGGATCCAGGAGAAACAGGCGCAGCCCCGGATCCGGCTGCTCGGTCCGGGCCGCGCACACGATCGTGCCAGCCACGTGCGCGTCCGGAACGAAAAGTTTGACTCCGGTCAGGACGTACCGATCTCCGCGCCTGTCGGCCTTCAACCGGACGCTCTGCTCCGAACAAGCGCCGTCCTCCTCGATCCAGGCCAGGGTGACGATGCGGCGGCCCGAAGAGATTTCCTCCAGGATCCGCTTTTTCTGCGCCTCGGTCCCGCCCTCCAGGACTGCGATCCCTCCCAGGACGACCGTGGAAAAGAACGGGCCGGGCATGCAGGCATACCCCATCTCGGCCAAGAGCACGGCCAGGTGGAGGAAATCCATCCCCGAGCCGCCGTATTCCTCTGGGAACGGCAGGCCCAGCCAGCCCAGTTCCACCATCTTGTTCCACACCTCGGCGGAGCAGCCGCGTTCATCCGCGGCCATACGCCTCACATAGGTCGCGGGGCATTCATCGGAGAGAAATTTGCGCGCCGACTCTTTGAGCAGGCTCTGTTCCTCGTTGAAATCGTAATTCATTTCTGTCCCCCCCTCTTCCCTACTTTCTTGGAAGCCCAAGCCCACGCAGGGCCATGATGTTGCGCTGGACCTCGCTGGTGCCCGCGTAAATCGTCTCGACAACGCTCGAACGGTAGATGCGCTCGACCAGCCCGTCGAGCACCGCCCGCCGGGAGCCGGCCTTCAACTGACCGAACAGGCCCAAAACCTCCATCGCCGTGTTGGCGATTCGCTGGGCCGTCTCGGTGGCGAAAAGTTTCTGCATCGAGGCCTGGTAGTTCGGGACTTGGCCGCTGTCGAGCATATGGGCGAGCCGGTAGTAAAGATGCCGGTTCGCCTCGACCTCGATCGCCATCTGGGCGAGTTTCTGCCGCACCAAGGGATCCTTGGAAAGGGGCTTGCCGTTCACGTGGGTCTGGCGGGCGTAGTCGATGACTTCGTCGAGAAGGCGGCCGTACGCGGCCAGGGGGAACATCCTCTCGTAATCCAGGGCGTGCATGACATAAAAGAAGCCCATGTTCAGCTCGCCCACCAAGTTCTTCTTCGGGACGAGCACGTCGTCGTAGAAGACCTCGTTGGTCCTCCAGCCGGCCATAGTGATCATGGGCCGGATCGTGATCCCCGGGCTTTTCAGGTCCACGATCATGAGGGACATGCCTCGGTACTTGGCGGCCCCGGGATCCGTGAGGGTGGCCAGCCAGTGATAGTCCGCCACGTGGGCATGGGTGTTGAAGGTCTTCTGTCCGTTCACCAGGAAGAAGTCCCCCTTGTCCACGGCCCGGATGTTCAGGGCCGACAGGTCCGAACCGGCCTGCGGCTCGGTGTAGCCCAGGCAGAACTCGATCTCGCCCCGGGCGATGGGCAGGAGCCATTCCTTCTTCATCTCCTCGCTGCCGAAGTGCATGATGGTCGGGCCGGCCATGTGGGCAGCCACGTAGACCAGGGGCACCCCGGCCAGAGCCATCTCCTCCCGGATGGCAAAAGCCACGGCCGCTGAGGTTCCGAGCCCGCCGTACTCCTTGGGCCAGTTGGGCGTGAGCCATCCGTTGGCCGCGAACCGTCTGATGAACTTCCGGCCCTCCTGCCCTCCGTAAATGTATCCGAGCTCCAGGCTCTCGGCGCGTAAGGCCGGCGTGACCTCAGTTCGAAGGAATCTCCGCACCTCGTCCAGAAGCTTCTGTTCCTCAGCCGAGAAACTGAAATCCATGACTCCCCCTCCCTGCAACTTCCTTTGTTCGTGCGCCTCCTGGCCCGACGGGCCACGGCCACATGGCCTGGCTTGGCCGCGCCACCGGCCGGGCTTCAGCCCTTAAGGCCCTTCCATAGCGCACCCAGGCCGGACGAATCAAGCTCGTGGGCCGCAAGACAAGCGCAGGGCCGCGCTCTGTCGCGTCCGTTTTGTCCCGCAGGGATGTGCCCCCCACGTGCGGCCCCTCGGGCTTTTCTTTTCCGGCCGCGACAGAGCGCGGTCCTCCAAAAGGCAAAGAGCCGGAGGGCGGATCCCCATCCCCCAAACCGTCGCTTGAAATGTACCGCCGCAATATGCGAATCAAGGGAGTGTTCTTGTCGAACCGAGGAGGGGGCTCCATGGGACAATGGATGGATGGCTTTCTCAAACGACTGGATCGAAACCGCCAGGAAAACCTAGAGGGCGGAGGCCAGGAACGGATCGCCCTGCAGCACCGGCTGGGCAAACTTACGGCCCGGGAGCGGATCGAGTACCTGGCAGACCCTGGCTCCTTTCAAGAGATCGGGTCCTTGGTGCGGGATCTTCGCGCCGGGCTGGGCGAACTCTCCAAGCCCTGCCCCGGCGACGGCGTGGTCATGGGGATGGCCGAAGTCGAAGGCCGGCAAGTCATGGTGTACGCGACCGACTTCACGGTCACGTCCGGAGCGCTGGGCGACCAAGGCGTCTGGAAGATCGCCGAGCTGGTCGAGATGGCCGGCAGGGAACAAGTGCCGATCATCGGAATCTTCGATTCTGCGGGCTCGCGCATCAGCTTCACCCGGGGCTTCGTGGGACTCCACGGGCTGGCCCGGTTGGTTCGGAATTACTGCCTGTATTCCGGCGTCATCCCCCGGATCGCCCTGGTGCTGGGCCCTTGCGCAGGTCCGCTGGCCCAGGTGCCGGTGCTTTCTGATTTCCTGATCATGAACGAAAACACCGGCTTCCTGTGGTTGGGCGGCGAGATCAAGAGCGAGGAGGCCGGCCGGGCTGGATTCCATATGAAGAAGAGCGGCCAGGTTGATCTTCTGGCCGCGAGCGACGAGGAGGCGCTGGATCTGGCCAAGCGCCTGCTCACGTTTATCCCGCAAAACTGTTGGGAGGCGCCGCCTCGGGTCGAACCCCGGGACGACCCGGACCGCAGGGAGGAAGCCCTTCTCGACGTCATGCCGGACGACCCCAAGTTCACCTACGACATCCACGAGGTCATCCGATTGATCGTGGACGACGGTGAGTTCTTCGAACTCAAGGAGGATTTTGCGCCCAACCTCGTGGTGGGGTTCGCCCGTTTCGACGGCATGCCGGCGGGCATCGCGGCAACCAACCCGGACGAGCTCAGCGGGATCATGGAGCCCGACTCTTCGGACAAGTACGACCGGTTCATGATGTTCCTGGACTGTTTCAACATTCCCCTGGTCACCCTGTCCGACACCACGGCATACCCGCCCGGCGACAAATGGGAGCGAATGGGCGTGATCCGCCACGGGGCCAAGAATCTTCACGGATACTCCCACCTGACCCAACCCAAAGTGACGGTCGTGCTCCGTCGCTCCTACGGCGGGTCCAACATCACGCTGGGCTGCTCCAGGATGGGACCGGATTTCATTTACGGCTGGCCCACGACCGAGTTCGCCCCCACCGGACCGGAGTCGATCGTGCAGGCCGTCTTCAACAAGGAACTGGCCCGGGCCCGGGAGCAAGGCAACTACGAGGAGGTTTATAACTTCTACCTGGGCATTCTCAAGGAGCAGTTCAGCGTCATGAACATGGGCAAGGGGTTCACCCATTTCTACACGGTTCATGAGGCCATCGACCCCCGGGACACCCGGCCCCGGATCGTGAGGGCCCTGCGGGCCTCGCGGAACAAGAGGGAGACGGTCCCGGACAAGCGACGGTCGATCAAGCCGGCCTGAGCGCCGGCCCGGAGGAAGAAGCATGGGCGAACGGATGGACGAGGCTGTGCGCAGACTTTTGGAGATCCGCGAGAAAAACAGGCTTGGCGGCGGGCAGAAATACATCGACCAGCAGCGCGAGCGCGGCAAGCTCCTCGCCCGAGAACGGATCGACATTCTCATCGACCCGGGCACGTTCAACGAGATCGGCTCGTGCGTGAACACGACCGGCATGCGCATCGACGGCCGGAGAACGGACGCACCCTGCGACGGCGTCATTCTGGGCACGGCCGAGGTCCACGGCCGGCTCGTGATGATCCACGCTTCGGATTTCACCGTGCTGGGCGGATCCACGGGCACGCAGAGCCTGACCAAGATCGCCCGGGCCATCGAACTGGCCGCCCAGTGGAGGATGCCCATGATCCATCTGCTCGACTCCTCGGGCGGCAGGCTGGGATACCGGGAAGTGCCCATGGCCGGTCTGGACTGGCATTTCCGGAGCCAGTCGCGCTTTTCGGGGGTGGCGCCGCAGATCACGGTGCTCATGGGGCCCTGCATCGCCGGAGGGGCCTACCTGCCGACCCTTTGCGACTTCCTGTTCATGAGCCGCGTTTCGGGCAACCTGTGGCTGGGAGGACCACGCCAGACCCAGGCCGCCACCTCGGAGGTGTTCGACCGGGACGTGGGCGGCGCGGACTACCACATGCGATTTTCCGGAACGTGCGACGTGGTCGGGAACGACGACAGGGAGACCATCCTCAAGTGCCGCGAATTGCTCCGCTACCTGCCTTCCAATTACCGGGAGAAGCCTCCGCGGTGGGAGCGGACCGACTCGCCGGACCGCGAAGTCGAGAGCCTGGAAAGCCTGGTCCCGGACGACTTCGACCGGCCCTACGACATGCACGACGTGATCCGCGTCTTGGTGGACGACGGCGAATACTTCGAGATCAAGGATGAATACGCCAAGAACCTGATCTGCTGCTTCTGCCGGTTCGACGGCCGCGTGGTGGGCCTGGTGGCCAACAATCCTATGTACCCTGGAAGCACCCTGGAGGTGGACGCCTGCGACAAGTACTACCGGTTCCTCCAGGTCCTGGACGCGTACAACATCCCCCTTGTCAACTTGACTGACACGCCGCCTGTGGTGCCGGGCGAGGCAGAGGAGGCCCGGGGCCTCCTCCGGCACATCGGGAAGATCCTTGACGTGTACGCCACGGCGACGGTGCCCAAGATCGGCGTGGTCCTTCGCGAGGCCTACGCGGACGCCGGAAGCCTCATCATGAGCGGCCTGAAGGGCATGGGCGCGGACCTGACCTATGCCTGGCCCATCGCCCGGTTCGGCGTGGAGGCCTCCACCCTGGACTACCGGAAGATCCTGGGAGAGGGCGTCGAGGAGGACGCGTACGAAGCCTACTGGAAGTTCTCCCGGGAAAAGGCAGACGCCTTCGCGGCCGCCCGTTCCTGGACGGCCCAGATCGTCGACGAGATCATTCTTCCCCGGGACACCCGCAAGAAGATCATCGAGGCCTTGAGAATCCTGGAGAACAAGGTCGAAACGCTGCCCGCGAGGAAGAAGATGCACGGATCTTCCCCGACGTGAGGGGAGCCGCAGCGGCCGCCAAGATCCGAACCCCGAAACCCACAAGGAGAGGAAGATGCGCGACAAAGCCATTATCACCTGCGCCCTGACGGGCGTTCTCACCGACCCGTCCATGGCCAACATCCCGGTCACGCCCGAACAGATGGCCGAGGCGGCCCGCCAGGCCTGGGATCAGGGGGCCACGATCGTTCACTGCCACTTCCGGGATCAGCGGCCGGGCAAGGGCATGCTGCCGACCTGGGACGTAGAGGTGGTCAAGACGATCGTCGACGCCATCCGGGACCGCGTGCCGGGCATCATCATCAACCAGAGCACGGGCGTGGTCGGGCCGGACATTTCGCAGCCCGTGGCCTGCCTGAAGGCGATCCGACCCGAAATGGCGGCCTGCAACGCGGGGTCCCTCAATTACCTCAAGCTCAGAGACGACGGCACCTGGGCCTGGCCGCCCATTGTTTTCGACAACCCCGTGGAAAAAGTGAAAGCCTTCCTGGACGTGATGATCGAGAACGACATCGTGCCCGAGTTCGAGTGCTTCGATACGGGCATCGTGCGCAGCGTGGCCTTGTACAAGAAAGCCGGCATGTTCAAGGGCGATCCGCACATCTCCCTGGTCATGGGCGTGGCGAGCGGCCAGCCGGCCAAGCCGGAATGGATTCCGCTCTTGAAACAAGAAATGTTGCCCGGCACCCACTGGCAGGTGATCTGCGTGGGCCGCAAGGAGGTCTGGGACCTCCAGCGCAAGGCCCTGGAAGAAGGCGGAAACGTGCGCACCGGCCTGGAGGACACTTTCTATCTGCCCAACGGCGAGAAGGCGCGGAGCAACGGCGAGCTGGTCGAGGCCCTTGCCAAGATCGTCCGCGAGGTGGGCCGGGACATCGCCACGGCCGAAGAGGCCCGCCAGATCCTGGGAATCCGGAATTAGAGGGCCGCGGCCGGGACTGCCCCGACAGGGACGGCGCGCAAACCGGAGACAGAAGGAGACGCCGGCATGAGCGAAAAGCAGGACGTTCTTTACCAGGTCGACAGCCGGGTGGCCACCCTGACGATCAACCGCCCGGAGCGGCGCAACGCGATCACCCCGGCCGTCATGGCCGAACTGAAAGACCGTTTCGACAAAGCCAGTGCCGATCCGGACGTATGGGCGATCGTGCTCACAGGGGCTGGAGGCACCTTTTGCGCGGGCGCTGATCTGACCGGAACCTTCGGCAAGGAGAAATCCTTCCTGCAGATGCACGAGGACCGCAGGGCCTTCGCGGACCTGCTGCTCGCAATGAACAAGTGCAAGAAGCCCATTCTGGCCGCTGTCGAGGGGTACTGCCTGGCAGGGGGCATGGGTCTGTGCCTGTCGAGCGACTTGGTCATCGCGAGCGAGGACGCCCAGTTCGGCCTGCCGGAGATCAAGCGCGGCCTCTGGCCTTACATGGTCACGGCCGTGCTCATCCGCAACGTGGGCCGCAAGAAGGCCCTGGAGCTGTGCATGACCGGCGAGCGAATATCCGCGGCCGAGGCGGAGCGCATCGGCATGATCAACGCCTGCGTGCCCAAGGACCGATTCCGGGAAAAGGTCGCCGAGATGGCCGCCAAACTGGCCTCCTACAGCCCGGCCGTGATGGGGCTCGGAAAGGCCTCCTTTTACCGGATCGCGGACATGAGCCTCGAAGACGCCCTCGGGTACCTTCACTCGCAGCTTACCCTCAACACCCAGACGGAAGACATCCTGGAGGGGATCGCCGCGTTCATGGAAAAGCGCGAACCGGTGTGGAAAGGCAGATAGCGGCTTGAGCCGCCGAAAAGCGGACGCAGACATCGAACGGAACGATCGAAGCGAGGAAGAGATGAGCAGGAAAGTGGAAGTGAGAGCGCCCATGTCCGGCGTGTTCTACAGGAGGCCGGCTCCGGACCAGCCGCCGTACGTGGAGGTGGGAACAACGGTCGCGAAGAAGCAGGTCCTAGGACTGCTCGAAACCATGAAGGTCTTTCAGAAGATCAAGTCCCCGGCCGCCGGAACGATCCTTGAGATCGCGGCCGAGAACGAGGCCCCCCTGAGAGACGGCGACCTCATCTTCGTCATCGAGGCGCAATAGGGCAGCGGCAAATGTTTTCCAAGATCCTCGTCGCCAACAGGGGAGAGATCGCCCTTCGGGTGGTCCGCGCGATCCGGGAGCTGGGCCTGAAGAGCGTAGCCGTCTACTCTGAGGCGGACCGCGAAAGCCTGCACGTGCGACAGGCAGACCAGAGCGTGTGCATCGGGCCGGGGCCGAGCGCGAAGAGCTATCTCAACGTGGAGGCCCTTCTCGACGCGGCCAGCAGGACCGGGGCCGAGGCCGTGCACCCCGGGTACGGCTACCTGGCTGAAAGCGGCGCTTTCGCCCGGGCGTGCCGCGAGGCGGGCCTGGTGTTCATCGGTCCGGAGCCGGACACCTTGGACAAAGCCGGAGACAAGATCTTGGCCAAGGCCATGGTCCACAGGGCCGGCGTGCCCATCGTTCCGTCCAGCCCGGCCGGCGTGGCTTCGGCCGAGGAGGCGGCCTCGGTCGCCTCGGAGATCGGATACCCGGTCATGATCAAGGCTGCGGCCGGCGGCGGAGGCCGGGGCATCCGGATCTGCGAGGACGAGCGGGAGCTGCTCGAGGATTTCCCAGTGGCCCGGGCGGAAGTCCGGGCCGCCTTCGGCGACGACACGCTCTATATCGAAAAATGTCTGGTCGACCCGAGGCACGTGGAATTCCAGATTCTGGCTGACCGGCACGGGAGCGTGACCCATCTCGGCGAAAGGGAGTGCTCGATTCAGCGGCGCTACCAGAAGCTTATCGAGGAAGCGCCTTCCACGGCCCTCACGCCCGCCCTGCGCCAGGCCATGGGCCGGTCCGCGGTCCAGGCGGCTCAGGCCGTCGAGTACCGCAACGCGGGCACAGTGGAGTTCCTCCTCGACCGGGAAGGAAACTTCTACTTCATGGAGATCAATGCCCGGATCCAGGTGGAGCACCCGGTCACGGAAATGATCACCGGCAAGGACCTCGTCAAAGAGCAGATTCGGCTGGCTGCTGGAGACAAGCTTGGCTACAGCTTCGACGACCTGAATCTCAGGGGCTGGGCCATCGAGTGCCGGATCAACTGCGAGGATCCAGAGCGCAATTTCCTGCCGTCTCCGGGGACGATCGAGACGTACCGTCCGCCCGGGGGGTTTGGGGTGCGGGTGGACACGCATCTCTATCAAGGATACGAGCTTCCCGTGTTCTACGACTCTCTGGTGGCCAAGCTCATCGGGTACGACCTGACCCGGGAGGGGGCGATCCGCGTGCTCAAAAGGGCTTTGCAGGAATTCACGATCCGACCGGTTAAAACCACGATCCCCCTGTTCTTGAAGATCTTGGACGACGAGGCCTTTCAAAAAGGCGACATCCACACCGGAACGATCCGCCGGTTCGTCCCAGACGAAGACGAGGAAGACGAAGAGGCGTGAGCCCAGGCCTGCCTGGCCGTCCCTCGGCCGGAGCAAGGGCGCAGACCACCGAAAGGAGCGCTAGGCATGATCCAACAGGCGATCGATTTCAGGGAAGAGAGCGAAGCTCTCTATCGGCTGCTCGAACCGATTCCGGACGAGGATTTCGGGCTCGTGACCCAGTTTAAGAACTGGACCATCAACGACGTGCTCACCCACCTGCACATATGGAACTGGGCAGCAGATCTCACCTTAAGGGATCCGGCGGGCTTCGAAGGCTTTTTGCGGCAAGTGGCGGCCTCGGTGGCCAAGGGGTCGTTGCGCGCCTTCGAGAACGAATGGATCCAGGGCCTCAAGAACAGGGAGCTGCTCGAGACATGGCATTCCTTCTGCCTGACCATGTCGGATCATTACGCCGCGGCCGATCCCAAGGCCCGGGTGAAATGGGCTGGCCCGGACATGACCGTCCGGTCCAAAATCACGGCCCGGCTCATGGAGACCTGGGCGCACGGGCAGGAGGTCTACGACGTGCTGGGAGTGGAGCGGGTAAACCAAGATCGGATCTGGAACATCGCCATGCTGGGAGTCAAAACGTTCGGCTGGACCTTCGCCTGCCGGGGCCTGGAAGTTCCTGGAAAACCTCCCTACGTCAGGCTTACAGCACCTTCGGGTGCGATCTGGGAATGGAACGAGCCCTCGGAAGAAAATCGGATCGAAGGGTCGGCAACCGAATTCTGCCAGGTGGTGACCCAAGTCCGAAACGTGGCCGACACCCAGCTCCGGGTAAAGGGCGAGGTGGCGGCCCGGTGGATGAGCATGGCCCAGTGTTTCGCCGGTCCTCCGGAGAATCCGCCCGCCCCGGGAACCCGCTTCACCCAGCGGCCGCGGAGGTGAGCTGCCGGGACTCTCGCTTGTCCGCTGCCTCTGGAGGGAGCGACCCCCAGGGCCTAAGCATATCCCAAGTCCTTCAGATACCCGGCTATCTTTTGAATCAGCCTGTCCGCTTCGGTCGCCAGTTCCGTGAAATCCTCGGGCATAAACGTGTACGTTGGATTGTAGTCGGCTTCTTCCCTGTACTTCATCAACTTGGAAAACACGTGAGAATCCCTTGGCTCGAAAGTACCGGACTTGGCAAAATGGAGCCCGAAAAGCCGAAGAGCAGCTTCGTGGCTCTTGGGCTCGAGTCCCTTCGTCAAGAGCAAACCCCTGACACTGTAAAGAATCGAAAAACAGAGCCTCGAGATGGCGTCTTTCACAAAGCCGTTGTCGTAAAGGAGCCGGGCAGCTCGCAAGACCTCGGAAGCCCGCTCCATCTCCTCTCGGATGTTGAGCCTCTTGTTTGCCTCGTTCACAGAGGGATTCCCTCTCTTTCTATGTCCAGGGCGATCCTCCGTTCCCTCTGTTTCAGGCTCTGGAACTGCTCTTCAGAAAATACAAGAACGGATAAAGGCGTGTCGTACTTCAACTCCAGCTCAGCCACCAAGTCGAGAATTTCCTTCTTCCCTTTCGGGGTCAAAGCACGCACAATCATAGCCACATCCATGTCGGAGTCGCCGCGATAGTCTCCCTTGGCCCTCGAACCAAAGAGGCTCACCCGTATCAAGCGGTCGCCCAGAAGGTCCTTCAAGGCCTGTTTCAGTTCTTCCAAGATGGGAGGCTTCTTGTCTATTTCCCGTTCCTCCCTAGATCGAAAAGGGCTTTTCCTATTTTGCTGATAGCACTTCACTCATATCACCGGGTTGCGGCGAGGTCAATTTGTAGGCGAGACCGGTCTGCGAAAGGGAACCCGACTCAGAAGGAGACCGTGAACGCAAGGCCCGCAGCGATCTGGTAGCCCTCGATCCGCCAGCCCGGCTGGCCCGTGGAGGGATCCTTCTCCTGCCGCCGAGACGGCATCCACTGGCCTTGAAGGAACGTGTCGAGGACGACCGGAGCCTTGAGCCCAAGATCCCCAACCAAGGGAAGGCGGGAAAAGGACCAGCCGAACCCGGCGGAGAAAACGTGCCGGTCCAGATCGAGCTGATTGCTCCCGGAGCGGCTCTGGTCCTGCACTGGAGAAGCTTCGAAGAAGTATCCTGCCCGCAGGGCGAGGTCCTCGTTCCACGTGTACTCCAGGCCCAGCCTGGGCACCACGGTCGATTCCCAGGCCGTAATCTCTCCTTCCCGGGCCGGAAGCCGGTAGTCCGACCAATGGTAGTAGGTCGCCTCCAGGCTCAACTGCAGCCTCCTTGCCGGGCTCAGCCTTGCGGCCAGGGTCATGTTCCAGGGAAGGAAATAGTCGCGGAAGTTCGCCGAGAGTTGTTCCAGGGTAACGGGAAACACCCCCAGGTCCAGGACTGTGTCCAGCCGAACGATCGAGTCCTGGGCCATGCTGTCCCGGTAAACGTAGGCAAGGGCGAGCCATGGCAGGGGCCTGACAAGGATGCCGGCAATAGGCGCGATCTCGAACTCGCCTCTCGCGTCGAGGCTCTTGTAGAGAACCTGGGAGTTCAGGTCGACCCGAAGCTGGATTTTCTTCACATCGAGGGACTCCCAGAAGTTGAAGCCCGCGCCCACGAGGACCCTTTCGCGCCATACCTCTAGGCCGACGCCAGCAAAGATGTGGGTGCGGTTCGCATAGTCTCCATACCGCGGGAACCGCGCAACCTCGGGTCTCCAGTCGTGGATCCGGTAGGCCAGCGTAAAATTGTCCCCGCCCAGACAGGCGGCCGTTCCCAGCACCAACCCCAGGCCGCGGGTGTCGAGCATGCGCGCCAGATCCACGGTGCATCCGAAAATCATGGACCGAAAAGGCGTTGCTTCTGTGGTGTTCGGGTCCTCGGGGCTGCTGAAAAGGAATTGCTTCAGCCTGGGCTGGCAGAACAGATAGCCCAGGGTGAGGCTATGCCCTCTGGTCTGGGCGAGGCCAGCCGGATTGTACCAGCACGCCGAGAAGTCGTCGGCGACGGCCGCAAAGGCGTTGGCCATGGAAGCGGCCCTGGGGCTTAAGCCAAACACTTCCTGCATGTTGGCCCACGCCCGGCAGGGGAAGACCCCGGCCAAGAGAGCCAGCAAACAGACCGCTCGCAGGGACAGACGGCCCAGGACGGCCCTCGTTCCAGGTCCGGCGCCTTTCCTGTTGTCTTTCGCCTGTTCCCGTGGACCTTTCACCTGCCCCCCTGTTCAAAACCGAACAGTAAGGTTGCCGGTCGCAGAAACAATATGCCCTTCGGTCTCAAAACCCGGGGAGTACCCCGGATCCTTTTCGGTCCTGCGGCTCGGCATGTGGATGTATTGGAGCGCCACATCCAGGGTCAAGGGCTCTCTCACAATTCCCAAAGGATCCTGGAACGTGTATCCAGCGCCCGCCGAAAACACGTGACGGTCGTTGTCCAAGAGATTCGAAGCCCGTTTCTGCTCCGGCACAGGCGAGGGTTCGAAAAAATACCCAAGGCGGACCGCCCAGCCCTGTATCGGCCTGTACTCGAGCCCGACCCTGGGAATGACCGAATCCCGCCAGCGCGGGTCCGGGGCGCCCCGGGACTCAGAGGTATACCGGGACCACCGGAACCAGGAAAGGTCCAGGCATACGAGAAGCTTCTCATGATAAAGCCAAGAGACTCCGAAGTTGTGCTGCTCGGGCAGGTAGAAGGCCTCGAAGGTCGCTTCGAGGACAAGGGGCAGGACGATCTCCTTGTGCCCCAAAAGAATCCGGGCCTCTGCGTCAGCCTCGGAAGGTCCGGCCACGACGGAACAAGACCCGCGGAAGCTGTACGCCACCCGCAGGTTTGGCCGAGGAGAAAGAAGGATCCCAGCGGTCGGGGCCGCTTCGTTGTGCACTTCGATGTCCAGGTTCGCCTCTGCCGAGACAACCTCGCCCGAAAAGCCCCGGAGCACGAGTACAGCTCCGCCGGTTTCGCCATGGGGCACCATGAGCCCCCGGCCCGAGACGAGCAGCCGGAATCCGGCTCCCAGGGAAATCCACCGCACTCCCTCTGGCTGCAGGGAGACTGCGAAAAGCAAATGGACCCGATCCCAGTAGTCGCCAGCCCTGACCCACCTTGGGCTCGCGGGGTCCGGATCCTGGATCCGAATGGCGGACTTGAAATTGTCCGGGATATAGTTGAGCAGCCCGGCCCGCAAATGAACAGGGGGTACGTCGCGGAACACCTGGTCCAGGTTGAACCCAACCGCGATCACGGGCGTCCGAAGATCGCCCGGTGCCGGTGTGGCCTCTGCGAAGGAAGGTTCCTTGGGGGACCGAACCTCGAGCGACGGTCCTGACCACAAGTAGCCGGCCACCACCTCGTGTTTGTCGAGCTGGGTCAGGCCGGCCGGGTTGTAGTACACCGCAAACAGGTCGTCCGCCACCGCGGTGTAGGCGGATCCCATGGCCATGGGCCGCGCACCGGCCCCGAGGCCGTCGAGAAAGGTCGCCTCGGCCCGCCCTGCTCCCAGGATCTGGCCAAGCCAAGCGCCGCACGTCACCACAGCCAGCGCCGCCCAGGCAGCGCGCGCGCCCCTTGGCCTCCTTTCGGCCTTTGAACCCAAACCATCGGCCTTCTCAGCGTTCCGAGAGGCAGACATCGCGGCCTCGGTCCCGGACGTTGTCCTGGGAATTTTGGCGTGACGGATCACGGGGACGATGCCGCGGCCGGATCGTCGCGCGGATCCTCGATACGGGCGGCCAGGGACCGCAAGGCACCGTCGATCGTGATGAAGGTGGGAATCCTCGCTTTGAGAAAAGCCTTTTCCACATCGAGCCTCGAGGTCTCCTCCACCACCGGCGGGATCGCGACCACCAGGGGCTTTTTCATCCCCGAGACGATCTGGATGAAAGCCTCTGCCAGCCGCGCAAGGGTCACCTTGTAGCGGACCTCCAGGGCCTTTACGTATTCCATGGCGATCACAAAGAGAATCAGATCCGTGTCGCGGTCCTCGTCCAGGCACCGAAAAAGAGGAGCGTAAATCTGCCGGTTGAAAAACAACGACGCCAGGTCCACCGGGTTGCCGCAGCTTGTGCCAGGATCATGGACGATCTCCGAAAGGGCCTGCACCGTCTCACGGCCAAAAGCCGGGATCTGAAATCCATGGCCCACGATGAGGTCCGCGTAATTGACGATGAGGCCGCCGCTGATGCAGACCAGGGCCACCCGATTGCCGGCCGGCCGCCTGAGGAAAGAGAAGGTCATGGCCATATCCACGAGATCGCTCACGTCCCTGGCGATGTGGGCGCCCGCCTGGCGCAGGGCGCTCCTCCAAATTCGGTCGTTGCCGGCCATGGATCCGGTGTGGCTGCTGGCCGCTCGGCTTCCCTCCTTGCAAAGCCCGCCCTTCAACACGAGCACCGGTTTTCGGGAAGAGGCCTTTTTTATGGAGCGAAGCAGAGACCGGCCGTCCCGGGTGCCCTCGATGTAGGCCAAAATCAGGCGGGTCGGTTCGTCGTCGGCAAGGAACTCCAGCAATTCCCAGCTCTGCAAATCCACCTCGTTGCCGTAACTGACGACCTTGCTGAACCCAAGCCCTTTCTCGACCCCCTGAAAGATCGTGCGGATCGCCATACCGCCGCTCTGGGAAACCATGGCGGTCCAGCCCGGCGCCCGAGGCAGGTCGGCCCGAAAGTTCAAGCCCGTTTCAGGGCAGTAGAGGCCCATGCAGTTGGGCCCGATGAGGCGCACGCCAGCCTCGCGGGCGATCCTGGCCAAATCCTCTTGACGCTTTTGTCCTTCAGGATCTTCGGACTCCCCGAAGCCCGACGAAAAGATGGCGGCGGACCTGACGCCCTTCTCGCCGCATTCCCTGAGAACCTCAGCCACAGCCGCGGCCGGCGTGCACACAATCACATGATCCACCGGGCCCGGTATGTCGAGCAGGCTCGGGAACACCTGACCTTCGAGGGAGGGGTGGTGCGAGCCAGACCGACTGACCACGTACACCGGACCCTGGAAGCCCATGTTCTTCAAGGAAAGAAGAAAAAGAAAGGAGTGCGGGATTTCTCCGCCGGCCGTGCGTCCCTTGGCCGAGCCCACGATGGCCACCGATCGAGGCCGAAAAAGCCAATCGAGCCCGACAGAACCCTTACGCTCCATAGAAGTATCCCCCTTTGGTTCCGCGGCATGATACAAGTATAATGGCCGTCCGTCCAGAATCCCAGAGAGGTAAACCCATGTATTCTGTCCAAGAAGTGCTGGATTCCAAAAGTGTGGCAGTGATCGGGGCGTCCCGGGATCCTCTCAAGCCTGGGGCGCTGATCCTTAAGGTGCTGCGCGACGTGGGCTTCAAGGGGCCGGTGGCCGGCGTGAATCCACAAGGAGGCGAGATCCACGGCGTTCCGCTCTATCGGAGCTTGAGCGAAGTCCCGTTCCCCGTGGACCTGGCCGTGATGCTCATCCCGCCGGCCCGTGTGCCCGGCGCAGTTTCTGAGTGCGCCAAACGGGGAGTCAAGGGGATCGTGATCTCCTCTGAAGGCTTTGCCGAAGCGGACGAGACGGGCAAACAGTATCAGGAAGAAATCCGCCGGATTCTCCAGGAGAGCGGCATGCGGGGGTTCGGCCCGAACACACTCGGCCTGGTGAACACTTCCACGGGACTGACCACCTCCTACTTCGCCGACCAGAGGATGCTCAGGCCGGGCTCCATCGGGTTCGCCGCCCAGTCGGGCATTTTCGTCGGTGCCCTGCTCCGCTACCTGAGCTCCCTCCAGGGCCTGGGGATTTCGAAGGGTCTCGGCCTCGGCAACAAGGTCGATGTCGACGAATGCGACGCGCTGGCCTTTTTCCGGCAGGACGAGCAGACCCGGGTCGTCGGAATGTATCTCGAAGGCATCCGCGACGGCAGACGGTTCCTGGAGGAGTGCAGGGAAACCGCCCGGGTGAAACCTGTGCTGCTTCTCAAGGGCGGACGCAGTCAGGAGGGGTCCCGGGCCACGGCCTCCCACACGGCCAGCCTGGCCGTGGACGACCGGATCGTGGAGGGAGCGGTCCGGCAGGCAGGAGCCATCCGCGTGGCCGGCATCGACGAACTCATCGCCACCCTGAAAGGATTGCTTTGGATGCCCGAGCCCCGGGGGGACCGGCTGGCCCTGGTGACCTACAGCGGCGCCCAAGCCATCCTGAGCATCGACCGGGCCTCGGACCTCGGCCTGGGCCTGGCCCGGTTTTCCCAAGAAACGCAGCAGAAACTTTCGGAAGTGATCGCCACGCCTTCCAAGGCGCGCAATCCAGTGGACCTCTTCCCGGACATGATGGTCCACGGCTTCGAGAAAACCTCTGTGCGGATCCTGGAGGCCCTGCTCGAGGACGACAACGTGCACGGGGTCCTGTTCATCTCGTTCGCCTTCTGGGGCACCGCGCCCTATCAGCCCGTGGTCGACCTGCTGTCGAAGCGCCGGCCCAAGCCCGTCTTCTTTTCCCTTCTGGGGCCCAAGGAAGAGGTCGAGGCTTGCCGCGAATTCTTCGAGGAGAACCGACTGCCTTGCTGCCTGTTTCCGGAGATGGCCGTAAACGCTTTCGCCAACATGTGGCGCCGCGCCCGGCAAGCCCGTGGGGACAAGACGAAGGGGGCGACGCTCAGTTCACAGGCCGTCGCCTGGAGAGGGTGAAGCCGGGGCCCAGAAGGGTTTCCCGGTAATCGATCACCATGTCTTCAAGGGCCGGGATCAGGTAGGGCCTCAGAAACAGGAGATTGGATCCCCGGTCGCTCTTGATGACGAAATCTCCGGGTTCTTCCTGGTCCAGGATGAAATTGAGGGGCTTTTCGCTGAGAGGGGCCAGGACGAGCCGAATGCCATGCCGTGGGCTTGCCTTTTTGGAACGCAGCGTTTCTTCGAGTTTTGCTTTGGCTCTCCGGGTCACGATGACCATCGGTCGGCTCCTTCGGCGAGAGTCTTTCCGCTCATAAGTACAAATCGGCTGGATCGGGCTGCCTCTTGAGCCCTCGCCATGGACAAGGGTTGCATCCCCTCTCAGGTGGCCCGGGGGAGTAGCCTGTTGGTCCTGCGGATGTCAGGGGAAAAGTCGCAAGGAAAGTTTACGGATCTTCCCGGCAGAAAGACTCCCGTTCGATCGAGGCTGAACAAACAGGGAAGGGGCCGCATTTCCGCGAGCCCCTTCCCACATCGAACGGGTCATAGGATCTACGCTTTTTCGATATATCCTTCGCCCCTCTCAGAACGGGCCCCACTGGGCCGACAGAAAGGCCCCTCTCAGGGCGGAGAACAGTACAGCGAAAAGGGCAAGGGTGGAAGCGACAAGAGCCGCATCGGCAAATTTGTTCCTCGAGGCAGCCTTCAGGGGTTCATTTTCGACTTCTTTGGCCGGACGGGCCAGCCAGTCACGCGGATGGAATGCGCAGGATCTTGCTTTCATGGTTTACCCTCCTCGGATTCCGCTTTCGCCGGATATATGGAGTGTTGGGTTGATTTCTCGGTCTTGCATGACTCTTCTTTCTTTATTCTTTGGACGCTTCGCGTCAATCAAAGGATTCAGGGCCCTCAGGCGCGATTGGCCTCAGGGCAGTCCCGACGAGCCCGGCAGGAAAAAATCTTTTATTTGCAACTGGTTTGGGGTAGCTGCCCGCCCAACAGATCGATCAGGGTCTCGACAATGGACCGGTCGAGCCTCCCAGCTCGGGCGTCTTCCCGGAGGAGCCGGATCGCTTCTTCCTTGGACATAGCTTTCCGGTAGGGTCGTTCGCTGACAAGGGCGTCGTACATGTCCACGATGGCCATGATGCTGGCGACGATGGGGATTTCGTCCCCCTGGAGACCGTCTGGGTAGCCCCTGCCGTCGAGCCTTTCATGGTGGTGCCGTATGACCTGCAGGGCAGGCCCCAGGGTCTTTTTCAAAGGGAGGCAGATCTGGTGGCCCACGTCCGGGTGACTCTTGATGATCCCGAATTCCTCGGGGCTCAAGGGACCGGGCTTGTTCAGGATTTCCCTCGGCACCCCGATCTTTCCAATATCGTGCAGGATGCCTCCCAAGCGGAGGGCCTCAACCTCCTTGCCCGACAGGCCCATTCTCCTGCCCACGAGCACAGCCAGCTCCGAAGTCCTCGAGATATGGCCCCGGGTGTACACGTCCTTGGCTTCCACGGCCCGGGCCAGGGAAATGAGCACATTCTCAGTTCCGATGAGGCTGTCGTTCAGGCTCTTGACCTTGACCAGGGACCGGGTCCTCGCGATGAGTTCCATATGGTTGGGCGGCTTGACCAGGAAGTCGTCGGCTCCGGCCTCGATCCCCTGAATCCGGGCCGCGAGATCGTCGAGGCCCGTAAGCAGGATGACCGGGATGAGTCGGGTGGATTCCTGTTGTTTCAGGCGCCGGCAGACCTCGTACCCGTCAATCCCGGGCAGAACAATGTCGAGCATCACGAGATCCACGTCGGTCTTGCCGAGAAGGGATAGAGCCTCCTCTCCGCTCGAGGCTTTGAAGACTTCGAAGTCGATCGAGGAAAGGACCGCCCCGACCAGCTCCAGATTGACCCGCTCGTCGTCGACCACCAGAACCCTCGGCCGGTGATTCGGCGAGGCCTGCTCCCGCTCATAGAGGAAGATCCTGTTTTTCCCCCCGATTTTGGCCCTTAGAAGGGCCTCCTGAGCTTTCTGGATGAGCTGGTGCTTCGTGGACGCGTCTCTCGGACAGGAGGCGAGCCCCACGCTCACGGTCTGCAGATTCTCCGAAAGCGCTTCCGCGGCCCGTCGGATGCGCTCCGCGGCGACTTGGGCTGCCGGAGCGTCGATCCCGATGAAGAGCACCGCAAAGACGTCTCCCCCGTATCTGGCCGCGAAATCGACCTCCCGGATACTCTGACGAATGGCCTGGGCGATCTCTTTGAGGGTACGGTCTCCGGCAACCGGGCCATGGCGCTCGTTGTAAACCGAGAACGCGTCCAGGTCGATCATGGCTAGGGTGAAGGGAGCACCGAACCGCCTGAAACGCCTGAATTCATGGTCCAGCACGGCCTGGAAAAAGCCGTGGTTGTAGAGGCCCGTCAACCCGTCCGTGTAAGGGGAAAGGGTCTGCCGCTGGTAGTGGAGCTTGAGCTGGGCTTTCATCAGGCCCTGCTCCTTCGCTCTCTTTTTGGGTCCACGGCAGGGCTCAGAGTCCCTGCGGAGCATCGAGTTCCCGACTCAACTCGGCCTGGACGAGCTGGTATTCGCTTTCGACTTCGCACAGGAGCTCCTCCACCCGTTCCAGGGTTTGCTGCGGATCCAAAGTTTCCAACTCTTTGCAGAGGGACGAAAGCCTCTTGGCGCCCACGTTGGCGCTGCTCGACTTGAGACTGTGGGCGCTCCGCCTCATCCGCTCCCGGTCCCCGCGGGCGCGGGCATCGCGCAGCTCCTGGAGAAGGCGCAGGGAGTCCTCAAGGTAGATGCGGATCACCCTGTGGAACAGATGGGGGTTGCCCTGTTTCTGGAGGCTCCGGATGGCCTCGAGCGCCTTGGGATCAATCGTTTCGGACCGACTGGGCTCAGGCCGCGCAGGCGCGACCGTCTCGGACTGCCCGGCAGACCGCCGGCCGCCCAGCCATTTTTGAAGGATCGCCAGCAACTGGTCCAGGCCGAAGGGCTTGGCAAGGTAGTCGTCCATGCCCGCGGCCAGGCACTGCTCCCGGTCCCCTTCCATGGCGTGAGCAGTGAGCGCAATGATCGGCGGGCACGGGCCTTCCTTGAGGATCCGGGTCGCCTCGTAGCCGTCCATGACCGGCATCTGGCAATCCATGAGGATCAGGTCGAAGTTCCTGCGCGCCGCTGCCTGAAGGGCCTCCAGACCGTCCGCAACGACCTGCACGTGACAGCCGAGGCTTTCCAGCATGCTCCGGGCCACTTCCTGGTTGACAGGGTTGTCCTCGGCCAGCAGCACGTGCGCGTCGAATCGCCTCGGATAATCCGAGGCCTCCCGGCCCTGAGAGAAGTCCCTGGGCCGGGATCCTTTCAGGACCGAAACAAGGCAGTCATAGAGCTGGGAGGAGCGGGCGGGCTTGGTCAACCAGGCCGCGATGCCGGCCTGGCGCATGTCCTCCTCGCGAAGGTTCTGATCCACCGAGGTGAGGAGAATCCTGGGGGTGCTTTTGAGAATCTCGTCCTGCTCCATGGCCGAAGCGACCTGAAGCCCATCCATGCCCGGCATGTGGTAGTCCAGAATGACCAGGTCGTAGGGATCCTGTTCCTCCGCGGCCTTGCGCAGCACTTCCAGGGCTCGAGAGCCGCCTTCCGCGCTTCCGTTGCGCATGCCCCAGGAAATCACCTGGTGATGGAGAATCTCCCGGTTGGTCTTGTTGTCGTCCACGATGAGCACCCGCAAGTCCCGCAGGAGGCCAGGTGCGATCTTGCTTGCCTGCGGTCTCTCAGGGGCCTTGCGCAGCCGCGCCGTGAACCAGAAGGTGGAACCTTTGCCCGGTTCGCTCTCCAGGCCGATCTGGCCGCCCATCAGCTCTGCCAGTTGCCTGCAAATGGCCAGGCCCAGCCCCGTGCCGCCGTATTTTCTGGTCGTGGACTGGTCCTCCTGCGAAAAGGCTTCGAAGATCCGACGCCGGTAAGCCGGCGAAACCCCTATGCCTGTGTCCGAGACTTCGAACTTAAGTTCCGCATCCTCCTGGCTGTCGCTCAAGCGCCGCACCCGGACCACGACCTCGCCTTTGTCGGTGAACTTGATGGCGTTGGCGACCAAATTCACCAAAATCTGCCTGAGGCGCATGGGATCCCCGCACACGGAGACCGGCACGTCCGGATCCAGGTGGCAGGCGATCTCCAGGCCCTTGGCGTGCGCTTTTTCGGCCAGGAGAAGAACCGTTTCCTCCACAGCGTCCCGCAGATCGAAGGGAATCGCCTCCAGTTCGAGGCGCCCGGCTTCGATCTTGGAAAAATCCAGGATGTCATTGATGATCCTGAGCAGGGCCTCGCCGGAGTTCCTCGCGGTCTCGGCAAAGTAGCGCTGTCTGCGGGTCAGCTCGGTCTGGCCGAGCAGTTCGAGCATGCCCATGACGCCGTTTAGGGGCGTGCGGATCTCGTGGCTCATGTTGGCAAGGAACTGCGACTTCGCCTGGCTGGCCATCTCGGCCTTGACCGCCATCTCTCGGGCTTGGACCATGGCTTGTTCCAGGCTTTCGTTGGATTTTTTCAGCTCCTCGTTCCGCTTCTCCAGCTCTTGGCTCTTGCCCTGCCTTACCTTTTCGAAGAGGTAGGCGAACACGAAAACCAGCATGAAGGAAATCGAGAACCTGAGCAGGTCCACCTGCCCGCCGTAGCGCAAAGGACTTTTCGGAAGAGCGGCCAGGGCCACGAAACCTAAGCAAAGAGCCAGGTAGCCGGCAGAGGCCACTGCCCCGGCCATCGGGCCGAGCAGAAAGCAGGCAAAGAGCGGGATCACGTACGACCAGAGGTGCCCAGCGCCATGCACGCCGCCGGACACGAAGTTGTAGTAGACGAGCGAGGTGATCATCAGGAGCGCGCCATAACCGGCGATAGGATGGTTCCCGGTCCTTCGGAGGTACACGTAACCGATGAGCATCAAGAGCCCCACCGAAAGATCGAAAAGACAGATGACCATCTCCTGCGCGACGAACGCCAGATAGCCCAGGGGGAAGAGAATCCCCATGCCCACGAGAAACACGATGTTCGGAAGGAGGATTCTCAATTTCTTCTCAGGGTCGGACTCTGCCTCAAGGTCGCCGACCAGGACTTTCATGAGGCTCGTCTGCCAAGACTCCTCGTTCGCTCTTTGGTCCCGCGGTTCCAACTTCTTCTCCTCTCCAAAGAAGGCAAATAGCCCATCTGTTGGATTCGGAAAGCTTTTCTCGAAACTTGAGTCCTTTTCTCTCCCCAGGGGATCCACGGCCCAAAGGGCCTCATCAAAAAGACAGGCACCCAGGACGATTCAAGAAACAGAAAGGAGCAAACACCCATGCAGACCGTGCTGATCACCGGAGCCAATCGAGGCCTTGGGCTCGAGTTCGCCAAACAATACGCAAGAGCAGATTGGCGCGTAATCGCCTGCTGCCGAAGCCCCGAGGGGGCTCATGAGCTGAAGGTTCTGGCCGGGGCCTCTGGAGGCGGCGTTTTGATCCATCCCCTGGACGTGGGCCTGGCCGGATCGGTTTCTTCTCTGGCCTCGGCCTTGCGGGAGGAGCCGATCGACATCCTGCTCAACAACGCCGGGATTTACGGCGACGAGCGCCACGACGATTTCGGCAGAATCGACTACACCCGTTGGGCTGAAACCTTTTCCGTGAATGTCATGGGGCCCATGAGAATGGCCGAGGCCTTTGTGGAAAACGTTTCCAGGAGTCAAAGGAGAATCATCGCCTGTGTTTCCAGCCGACTGGGCAGCATCGCGGACAACACGAGCGGCGGGAGCTACCTTTACCGGTCAAGCAAGGCAGCCCTGAACGCCGTTGTGAAGAGCCTCTCCGTGGACTTGAAGGATAGAGGTATCGTCGCCGTAGCCCTCCACCCCGGCTGGGTGCAGACCGACATGGGCGGCCCGAAGGCTCCGATTCGCCCGCAGGAAAGCGTTCAGGGATTGCGGAAGGTCCTCGAAGGGCTCAAGGCGGTCGATTCGGGCAAGTTTCTCTCCTACGACGGCTCGGAAGTCCCCTGGTAGCACGCTCTGATCCGCGGCAGAGGAGCAGGCTCCCGGCATCCCTGCTCCACAGGGGGGCTTCCGGCGGAACTGTTGTTTTCTGCTTGACTCCCCGTTCGGTTCTGACCCATTCTGTTCCGGCCCAATCCATTTTCAGACAAGGAGGACGAATCGATGAACGTGGGAGAATGGCCGACGAGATGGGCTCAGCGTTACCCCGAAGAGCCGTGCCTCAAGTACGGAACCCTTGAGCTCAACAAGAGAGAATTCAACGCCCGGATCAACCGCGCCGCCCACGCTCTCCAGGAGGCGGGCGTCCGCAAGGGAGAGCGCGTGGCCGTGCTTATGGCCAACAGCCATGTTTTCATCGAAGTCTTCATGGCCCTTTCCAAAATCGGGGGGATCCTGGTGCCCCTGAACTTCCGGCTGGCCCCGCCCGAGCTGGAGTTCATCTTGAACGACTCCGAACCGATGATGCTCCTCTATTCGCCCGAGTTCGCGGCGACCGTGGACGCGCTCCGCGGAAAGGTCCCAACCGTGAAAAGCATCCTGTGCGAGACCGGCGGAGGGAGCGCCGGCGACCCGGACTATGAAGGGTGGATCTCGAACAGGCCGGAGGAGGAGCCCGTGCCCGAGGCAGAGGTCACGCTCGACGACCCGCAGTTCATCATGTACACCTCCGGGACCACCGGAAAGCCCAAAGGAGCCGTGGTCCTGCACGGGAACACCCAGTGGAACGCCGTCAACTCGGTCGTCACCTACTCCATGGACAGCCGGGACGTGCAGATCGCCTGCGCGCCTTTTTTCCACATCGGCGGCCTGGGCGTTTCGGTGATGCCGAGCCTGTATGTGGGAGCCAAACTGATCATCCATCGGTTTTTCAACCCCGCCGAGGTGCTCAAGTCCATCGAAGCCGAGAAAGCGACCATGGTCTTCGGCATCCCGGTCATGTTCCTTTTCATGACGGCCGTGCCCGAGTTCCAGACCGTGGATCTGTCGAGCGTCAAGTTTTTCATCGCCGGAGGCTCTCCCTGCCCGCGACCGCTGATCGAGACCTATCTTAAGCGGGGCGTCACCTTTAACCAGGGGTACGGCATGACCGAAACCGCTCCCGCCATCACGGCTCTTCGCACCGAGGACGCCTTGCGCAAGATCGGCTCCTGCGGCAAGCCCGTGTTTCACACGGACGTGAAGGTCGTGGATTCAGAAGGACGGCCGCTCCCGCCGGGCCAGATCGGAGAGGTTCTCGTCAAAGGGCCTAACGTGATCCGCCAGTATTGGAGAAGGCCCAAGGAAACCGCCGAATCCATCGTGGACGGGTGGCTTCACACCGGCGACATGGGACACTTCGACGAAGAAGGATACCTCTACCTGGTTGACCGGAAAAAGGACATGTACATCAGCGGAGGCGAAAACGTGTATCCGGCCGAGGTCGAGGACGTGCTCATGGGCTGCGACCTGGTGGCGGACGTGGGTGTCATCGGCATCCCGGACGACAAGTGGGGCGAGGTCGGCATGGCGATCGTGGTGCCGAAGCCGGGCGTCGAGGCGACCGAGGAGAAAATCATCGAGTACTGCCGCGGGAAGCTTGGCAAATACAAGATCCCCAAACGGGTCGTGTTCGTGAAAGAACTGCCCCGCACCGCGACCGGCAAGATCCTCAAGAAGGAACTCAAGGCCCGGTATTGCCCTGGTTGATCTCCGGGTCGGGGATCGCCTGCTGCAAAGAGCGTTGGAGCGCTCCGAACGCAAGAAACCCGGGCCGCCGGCAGGTCGGACCAGGTCCGCTCCTCTTGGAATGCCTGCATGAAGGAAAAGGGAATTCACGCGCTTTTCCTGACCGGACCTCCCGGCATAGGAAAAACCACTGTCATACGGAACCTTACCTCGGCTCTGGCCGGCCGAAGGATCCGGGGCTTCTTGACCGAAGAGATCCGGAGCGCCACAGGGGTTCGGCTGGGGTTCCGCATCGAAAGCCTCGCGGGAGGGCGCGCCGTCCTGGCCCACGTTTCGATTCGGTCGCCCTTCCGGGTCGGCAGGTACGGGGTCGACATAGGGGCTCTCGATCGGATGGTCGAGGCTTCTCTCGTGGTCGACGGGAACACAGAGATCTATCTCGTCGATGAAATCGGCAAGATGGAGTGCTACTCGGCGAGGTTTGTCCAAGCCGTGAGCGCTTTGCTCGACGCCGGGCGCCCGCTGGTCGCGACGATCGCCCTTTCCGGCCAAGGGCCGATCGCCGCGCTCAAAGCCCGGCCGGACGTGGAGATCTGGACCGTAAGCCGCGAAAACCGCGACGGCCTGCCCGAGCGGATTCTTGACTGGCTTTCGCGCCTGGAGAGGTCGTGACCATCCGTCCGGAGGACGCCCGGACGACCTGGGACTGGGACGGCGGCCCCGCTCATGACCCGTGCATCCGCTCCAGCTTTCGCAGAGCGTACAGCCTGTCCCGATCTCCCAGTTTGGCTCTCTCCACCGCCTGCCGAAGGACCTCGATGCTCTTGTCGTAGGTTTCGCGGTCCACCGGGTAAGGATGGCCGTCCTTCCCGCCGTGGGCATACCCGAATCTGGCCGGGTCCCGGAAGCTCGGGTGGGCGCCGTAAATGATTTCAGCCAGAAACGCCAGCGCGCGCAACGTCCTGGGACCGACCCCGCGCACGCCGAGGAGTTCCTCGAAACTGCCGGGCTGGGCCTCGTAGCTTGCAAGCAGGGTTTTCTGGAGCCTCTTGGGGTCGATGTCGGCGTCGAGGATCTCATGGCGGGCCGGCATGCGGAGATGCAGCGTCCTTTCGAGCTCCCGAAGCAGCCTTTCAGGCGCCTGGCAGGACAGAGCGGCGGAAGCCAGGCGGGTCTGCTCGCTCTCTTGCGCAACCAGGTTCAGGACCTTGTTTTCTCTGCGGGCGGCCCAGATTCCGGAATGGGGCTCGCAAGTGAAACTCGCCAATCCCTCCCCGAGCCAATGGTATCGCCTGGCATACCGGCTCGTCTCGTTCATGCCTTGCTGCACCACGGTCCAACGCCCGTCGGCGGTAAAGAAAATCACGTGATGGTAAAGGGTGAAGCCGTCCTGGACAGCGGCGTTATCCACCTTCGCAGACATCCGGCTGGCGTAGACAAGCCCGGCTGGGTCGACCGAAAGGTCCTGGCCAAAGGCCGTGATCTCGGCAGGCGTTTTGAGCGAAGCCTTCCCTTTGCCGCCCGCGGCGAAAAATCCGAGTTCTTTTTCCAGGCCCCGAATCCCTTCCTTGAGAGCGCCGCAGACTGTGGTCGTCACGCCGCTCGAATGCCAGTCAAAGCCCAGAACCGAACCCAAAGCCTGAAACCAGAAAGGGTCGGAAAGCCGCTGCAGAAGCTCCCCGGGCCCGAACTCCTCGACGATAGCCGAGACGATCTCTCTGGCCAGAGCCTGCATGCGCCGGAAAAGCCAGCGGGGTGCCTTGCCGCCGTGCAGAGGCGTATCCGCAACGCCGGTTCTTCTCATGTCGTGCCTGCAGCTCTCGCGGGACAAAGGCCTGCCATTTGGCGCCCTTCTATTCCAAAGACACCGTGGCCCGCACAAAACGGGGCCAGTAGATCCTCAAGTCTCCGTAATGGTCTTCCTCGCTCGTGGAGTTCGTCGCGTACGTGACAATGAGTTCGTCCTCTGTCCGAGCGAGCTCGGGGTGCGCCTTGCCCGCGTATGAAAAATAGCGGCTGTTCCATGCGACATCCGGACACCTGTAAAGCACGGCAGGCTCGCTCCAAGGGCCCTCGGGGAGCAAGGAAGTCCGAGCCAGAATGAACTCCGAAAGCCCGAAGCGGGTGTACACGGCCACATGCCGGCCCAGAGCGGGCAGCCAGGAGACGCTCATTTCCGTGGCCGCGCCCTCGAACAGAGGCGCTGCCCGGGTCCAGTCCGCCACCCACTGGCGGCCGTCGAAAAAGCGCCACGCCGTGAAGTCTCCCGAGTCGACGAACTCGGGAGGCGCCCGGGCCACGAGCAGGCTGCGGCCTTCGGGGCCGCGGTTCCAGTCCTCCCTGACTCCGTAAACGTACAGAGATCCGCCGCAAAGGAGACAGCACACGCCGAAGAAAGAATCTCCCTGGTCTCCGTGCCGGAAGAAAGGCACTGGGCGCCGCTCGGGCCGCCATTCGGCTGGCGGCTCGTCCGGGTTGCTCACGGTGATGACAAGAGACCCGGCCAGGTCGAAGCCGAGAAGCGAGCCGCTTTCCACGCAACGGACGAAAAAAAGGATTAGACTCGATCCGATCCTTGCGCCGCTCAGAGGCCAGAGCCACCCCGGGTCCTCGCCCGGAGGGAACGCGTCCTCGGGTTTCCCGTCCTCGAGGTTCCAGAAGAAATCGATCCTTCCCGGCTCTCCGGCTTCGATCCGCTGCACGGCCAGGCTGTTGCGGATGAGAACCGCCCCCTTGCGGCCCTCGGCTTCGGGTTGGGTGATCCAGGTGTCCCCGAAGAGCCACAGGGTTCTCGAATCGCCGAGAGGGACCGAACTCGCTCCGTCGCCGCCCTTCCACCGAGGATCGGCATGACGGAAAGCCTCCTCCCAGGCTGGGATCGGCTCTGCCTGCCAGACGGGCTGGTCCTGCCGGGGCACCCGTCCCAAAAGCGCGCAGCCCAGCAGGATGAGCGCAAGCCCGGCAAGGCAAAGTCTGAACCGGATTTCTCGCACGGCTCTCTCTGTCATGGGCTTGCCCTCGCCTCCTTATCTCTTTTCTATACCCCGCGGTCGGTCAAGGCAACGAACCCTCTCCCTCGAATTCGTCCTCGCCCCTGGCAACCAGACTGCGGGCTCCCTTATAATGGGCCGAAAAGAACGCGAGGCCGCGCATGAAAGTCCTGCTCATATCGGCCAACACGGAGCGCCTGGTCGAGCCCGTCCTCCCTCTCGGCGCGGCCCTGGTTGCCGCGGCTGTCCGAAGGGCCGGCCACGAAGTCGCTCTTCTGGATCTCATGACCCGGGCCGACCCCGAAGGGGATGTCGTCGAAGCCCTGAAGGGGTTTCGGCCGGACGTGATCGGCCTTTCAGTCCGAAACATCGACGATCAGGAAATGCGCTCCACCCGGTTCCTGCTGGAGCCGGTCCGAAGCCTGGTCACGCTCGTGCGGCGGCACACGGGGGCGCCCATTGTTCTCGGCGGCGCCGGCTACAGCATCTATCCGGAAAGCGCCCTCTCCTTTCTGGGCGCAGACCTCGGAATCCAGGGCGAGGGCGAAGCCGCCTTCCCGCTCCTTCTCCACAGGCTCGAAAACAAGCTGCCCCTTGCCGGAACGCCCGGGCTCTACCAGGCCGGAACCGGGCCGGTAGCAGCGCGCTCATTCACAAGCTCTCTGGACGGCTTCTCTCTCGACCGCGACCTGGAGAGTCTGGCCTCTGCTCTTGGAGAAAAAGAAATCTGGTTTCCCTACCAGACCCGCCGGGGCTGCCCCATGGACTGCAGTTACTGTTCCACGGCCTCCATCGAGGGCAGACGCTTGCGCAAACGGACGCCGGAGCGCGCGGTCCAGGAAATTCGGGCCCTCGCCGAAAAAGGGATCCGCAGGTTCCAGTTCGTGGACAACACGTTCAACATTCCGGAGCCCTACGCGCTCAAGCTCTGTCAGGGCCTGGCGCCCTTGGGACGGGAAATTTCCTGGCGCTGTATTTTTTATCCCTGGCGGGTGAGCGAGGATCTGGTCAAGGCCATGGCCCGGGCAGGCTGCTGGGAGGTCACGCTGGGCTTCGAGAGCGGCAACGAGTCGGTCCTGCGCGCCATGAACAAGCGCTACCGGCCCGCGGACGTCCGACAGACCTCCCGGCTCTTCCAGGAACACGGCATCCGCAGACTGGGCATGATCCTTCTCGGAGGCCCGGGCGAGACTCCGGCGTCGGTGGAGGAAACGCTCGCTTTTGCCGATTCTCTTGAATGCGAGCTTGTGGCTGTCACGGCCGGGATCCGGATCTACCCCTCGACGCGACTGGCCGAGGTGGCCCGCGCCGAAGGCGTGATCCGGCCGGACGACGACCTGCTTTATCCGCGCTTTTATCTGGCCAGGGGACTCGAAACGGCCCTGCCTGAGCTGCTGCAAGCCTGGGCAAAGGACCGGCCCAACTGGCTGCTGTGACAAAGGGGAGAGGCGCATGACTCAGGCAACACGAGCGGCTCTGTTCTCAGCACTGCTCTTTCCGGGCGCGGGGCAAATCCTGCTTCGCCGTTACGGGCGAGGGGCGCTCCTGATAGCGGCTGTTCTGGCCGGGATTCTGGCGTTCAGCGCAGCGGCCGCCAAAGCCGCCCTGCCCGCGCTCGAGGCTGTTTCCGCGGCCGGCGGAGTCGTGGAGCCCGGCCTTTTGGCCAAGATCGCCAGCGAGGGAACGGCTTGTGCCGTCTCGACCCACGCGGGCTGGCTCGTCTGGATTCTGGCGGTCTGGGCGGTTTCCGTAGCGGACGCGTACCGGCTGGGCAGGAGACCTTGACCGAATCGAACCAGAATCTGTATCTGTTTTCACAAGGGGTAGGCATGTGCATTCTCACGCGGGATGAGATCCTCAAGGAGATCGACGCGGGAAATATCCGGATCGACCCGTTCGATCCTGAGGCCGTGGGGCCGGCCTCGGTGGATCTTCACCTGGGGTCGAGCTTCCGGATCTTCAAGAGCTTGAGGAGCAACGTGCGGGTCTCTCTGGAATCGGACTACCGGGACCTCAGCACGAAAGTGGACGTTCCTGACGGCGGGTTTCTTCTTCTTATGCCCGGCGAGACCGTTCTGGCCATCACGCTCGAGAGGATCACCCTCGGGCCGAACCTTTGCGGATGGCTCGAAGGCAGAAGCCGGTTCGCCCGGATCGGCCTTCTGGTCCACATTTCCGCGAGCTTCATGCAGCCCGGCATCGACAACCACCAGGTGCTCGAGATGAGCAATTTCGGCCCCAACCCGCTGGAACTCTACCCGGGCACGCCGGTCTGCCAGTTCATCTTCCAGAGGACCGTGGGAGAGGCTTCGTACCAGGGGATCTTCAGCTCCCAAAGCCGCGACCGCTGGTGAGAGGATTCCGGCTCAGCCCTCTCCGAAACGCTTTTTCAAGAGGCCTTCGAGGGACGGAAGCAGATCGTCCAAGGAAAGCTCTATCTGCACCGACCCTAGCGGGAGAGGGGCAGACAGTTTCCTCCGGATTCGTTCGATGGTTTCCGGGTGTGGCCGGAAAGGGGATTCCGGGACCCGGGGCAGGGGCAATTCGTGGGTGCCCGCGAACGGGGTTTCCTGGAGCTTCAGGTTGTACGCCTTGACCATGAGGGTTTCCAGATTCACCGTGTCCTGGATGTTGTAAGCGAGCAGCGTGTCGAGAGCCTCCTGGGATCCCTGCCGCATGTACTCCTCCCAAAGAAGCACGGCAAAGTATCCGTCGACCCCCTCCAGATCCCCCCGGCCGATTCCCATCTGACGCTCGCACCCCTTGAGTCCGCCTTTGTATCCCAGGCTCGCCAGGAGGTAGCGAAGGTCGATGTGGGTCTGAGGCAGAGGCATCCGAAAGAACCGCTCCAGGAAGGGAATGTCAAAACACTTGCCGTTGTACGTGACAAGGATCTTGTAGCGGCTGACCGCCTCCGGGAACTCGTGGAGGTTCTGGCCCTGCACGAACCAGGAGACAGCGCGTCCGTCGTAAAGCACGACTGTTGTAACAGCGCCCGCCGGCGGGAGGCCGAGGCCCGTGGTCTCGATGTCGAGATAGGCCACCTCGTCCCGAAATTCCGGGAAAAGGCGCCAGAGAAGATTGGGCTGCATGGCGGACGCGAAAAAGGAGGGATCTCCCTTGCGGAGGTGTTCCCTGGAACGCTCGAGCCACGTCAACACGCTTTCCGATTGGCATCGAGAGAGCGGCAGTCGGGTCCGGCAGAGACAATCGTCCCAGTGCCGGCATCCGCTGGCCCACAGTCTCTCTTCTCTCCGAGGCCCGATGCCGGGGATATGGCAGAAGGTGTTCGTGAGCATGGCCGCTGCCCTCTGCGCGATCCGCGCGCGATCATCAGAGATCGAGCACGTTTAGGCCCACCTCGGGATCGAATTTCCGTCCGATCGCGCCCGCCAGAGGATCCAGCACGACCTCACAGGTGCCGCTGATCCGGGCCGAGCTGAGGTGGCCTCCAAAGGCCCTGCAAGCCGTGTCCGAGACCGTGGCGTGAAGGTGCAGATACACCCGCCCTTCCAAGGTGCTCACGTTCCCGCTCAAGGACGTGATCTCGTGATCCCCGGTGCGCTCGACACTGTGGTACTGCTTCGCGGCAGTCTCGAAGTACCCCAGCACCAGCCGGTCGGCCGCGCCGATGCCGCTCACCGAGGCCGCGCCGATCCCCTGCTCGGAACAGAACCGGCCGAGCGTTTCCACGAGTTCCTCGCCCCTGTCGATTCGGACGATCCACCGGGAGCCGCACTTCCTGAACCTCATGATCCAAGCCCTCTTCCAAGACCGAACGTCCTGACCCGTGGAATTGTACCCTAGGACCCGGAGGCGACCCAAGTCAACGAGCCGGCTCCTCTCCTGAAACACACGGGCGGGGCGCCGCAGCCGGGGCCGCCTCGGCGCGTTCCTCAGGCACAGCGAAGGCCTTGTTAGAGGCGTTTGCAGCATGGAAAGGAATCCGACAGGTCCACAGGCTGGATCCCAGGTCAGGCACATCCGGCATCCGGACAGAATCTGTTGGAAATTCAAAAAGTTATTTCAATGTCCCTCCTGTCGGGCAAAGGTGGCACGGCCCTTGCTCCGCCTCCATAAGGGGTTGTCCCGGAGAACCATGCTCTGTGCAAGATCCGTGGAGGGCTCGAGGAACATGGCGCATGGACCGTGGAAGCCCGGGTGCGGGAGGTTTTCGGGTTTGAGGCATGTGTCCATCGAATGGATCTCCCTGCCTCCCGAAGCCGAGATGAGCGAGAAAACCGAAAAAGAGCGGGTCGAGCCGCCCGGCGATCCCAAGAAACCCGAGGGGCACAAAGCCGCTGGTCCGTGCCGGACCGAGCGGTTCGTCACCGACTGGGTCATGGAGGAGTAGCCCCGGCTGGCTCGATCCTTTCCCAGTGAAGATTCGAACCCACGGCCGGGTTGAAGTTCGGATCTTCGGTGAGCACGTATTCCCCGTTGCTGTTGGCCCACACGTTCGGATACCCCGCCGGAAGCTCCACGGACTTTCCCTGCAAGGGGTCGTGATACTGCTCCACGCCGCGGATGTGGCGGCTGAAATCGTCCGAGAGCCTGTCGTAGACCGCCTGCCTCTGGTTGTACGAATCCATCATCTCTCGGCTGATCTGGTCGTGGGTCTGGCTGATCATCCGGCTCAACTGGCCGATGTTCTGGATGTGCTGGATCTGGCGCTGGATCAGGTACTCGACCAGTTGGTTGTACTTGCTGAACCATTGGGGGTTGATCCGGAAAGAGGAAGCCATGGTCTGAAAGAGCTTCGAGCGGGAGGCGAGCTTTCCCATCTCGGACCGGAAGGAAAACAGATAGTCCGCGTACCACATGGTGTTCGCGTGCACGCCGGTCATGGTGCGGGTCTGAAAACTGACCGTCTCCACGACTCCGTAAACTTCCTCCTCCATCCGGCGGCCGCCCTCGGCGTACTCGAGCCTGATCTTGGCAGCCGAAGCCGAAGTCGACACCCCGGGTTGGGGTGCGCCGGCCCCCAAGGCCTTGGCAAGCTCGGGGAGAAGTTGTTCGCCCACGATCCTGAGGCCCGCGGCTTTTCCCCGGAATCTCGGCACGACGATCTGTTTGAGCGCCTCCAGAGCCCCTACAGGGGGCCGGACCTCATTTCCGAAATAGCGCCCGCCGGGCGGAAGGGTGGAGAGCATCATCTGATTGTCGGTCCAGTAGAAGGCCTGATTGGGAAACACCTCGAAGACGTCGCTCCCGCCGGGGCTTCGCACGGTGAAGGCCGCGGTGGCAGGCATGGACGGATTGTCGAGGACCCACCGGATGCCGCCCTCGAATTGCCAGTCCGCAGGGATGAGCATGCTGAACGCCTCGATCCCGGTCCCCTGCCGGTCCACGCAACTGAACCTCTTGAGGCGCAGCGTCTTCTCCTGTTCCGGCTGGCCGCCTGCCGGGGCTGCCTTTGCGGCGCCGGCCTCGGGCGCCGCCCTTTGGGACTCCACGGCCTGGACAGCATCGGGTCGCAGGCCCAGAACCAGGAGCAGGCAAAGAGAGCACAAAGCAGCTCGCATAGGCTCTTCCTTTTTATGATTCTGCTGCGGTTGATTGACTCCGCCTCGTGCGGCGGGGTATAGGGACGGACCGTCCGGCCCTTTCCGAGCCTACCACATACCGTGGCCTGGGCGCCAAAGAAAACGCGCGGCTAACCCGCACTCAGCCCCACCCTTCACTGAAGGGTTACCGGGACGGATCAAACAGGGAACCGAGATTGGACGAGGCGGATCTCGAAAAAAGAATCCTCCGGGGGCTCGCGCTGGAATGGGAGGAAGCCCGCTGGATCCTTCCCCCAGACCTGAGGGAGAGGATGCGCCTGCCCTTGTTCACCCTGAAAAGCATGAAGAACCGGCTCGGCACGTGGGACCGAAACAAGCGCGAGATCGCCCTCAGCCTGGATCTCGTGTTTCGCCACTCCTGGGACTCTGCCCGAGAGGTGCTCCGGCACGAGATGGCTCACCAGTTGGCCCAAGAGGTTCTCGGAGGCCTGGAAGAGACTCCCCACGGTCCAGCGTTCCAGGAAGCCTGCCGGCTCCTGGGAGCCGATCCCCGGGCTTCGGCCGAGCTGAGGCCCCTGGACCAGGCGTGCCTGGCAGAAGACAGGTCCGACGGAGACCGCAAGATCGAGCGGGCGCGAAAGCTCCTGGCCCTGGCCCAGAGCCCGAACCGCCACGAGGCCGAAGCCGCGATGGCCAAGGCCCACGAGATCATCCTCAAGTACAACCTCGAGCTCGTGGAGGCGCGGGGGCCGCGGGAGTACGTGAGCCTCTTCGTCCTTCCGCCCCTGCTGCGCCATCCGCTCGAGCACTACCATCTCGCAGGCCTGCTCCAGGATTTTTACTTCGTCCGCTGCGTCTGGTCGCGGGCCTTCGTTCTGGAGAAAGCCAGGATGGGCAGGGCGCTCGAAGTCACGGGCACGGTCCAGAACGTGCGCCTGGCAAGCTACGTGTCTGATTTCGTCCGCGGTTTTATCGACAGGGAGTGGACCCGCTACAACCGGGACCGTGGGCTCGACCGGCATCGCAAGAGCGACTTCGCCATCGGGATCGTCAAGGGGTTTCGCTCCCGCCTCGAAAAACAGGACGGATCCCGTGTACCGAACGCCGAGGCCCGCAAGGCCTCCCTCGTGCTGATCCGGGACCCGCAGCTCGAAGAGCACCTGGCCCGCAGGTATCCCCGGCTCGTCTCGGTCCGCAGACGCGGCGGCACGTGCGACCCGGCCGTCCTTCGCGCAGGCGTCCAAGCCGGGAAGAGACTCGTCCTCCACAAGCCCATCGAAACCCGCGGCCCCTCGGGCGGCCTCCTTCCACCCAGCCGCTCGCGCGAGGATTCGTGGTAAACAGAGATGGATGTGGGACAGTCTCGGCACACCCAGCCGCTCGTGCGACGGTTATGGTGTCCTCGAGCAGTTTCCTGTTGCTTTCATACCCCAGAAGACTGTTCAGCCAGGCCGGCAGCACCAGGCGGTTTTTCCAGTTTGACGTATTCTTGAATGCTGTCCGGCATAGTTATTTCTCGCTCAATGCCTCGGAAAGAATTCGCACAAGCGGGGGAAGGTCTTCTTGCACGGTCTTCCAAAGGATGTCCAAGTTGATGTCGAAGTAGGCGTGGACCAGCCGATGCCGCATGCCGATAATATCCTCCCAGGGAATCTCCGGCAGAGCGCGCTGCGTATCGTCCGAAATTTGATAGGCGGCTTCGCCGATGATCTCGACATCCTTCACCAAAGCAAGCGTCAATTTGCGGTCCCTGTCCAAATCCTTGCGGCAGCTGTTTCGGGCAAATTCGATGGCCTCGCGGGCGGCGTCGAGCATGTGTTGCAAACGGATAAGGTCATCCTTGCGCATACTGCACCTCCGCCTCATTCAGCACCTCTTGACGGAAATACCGGCTCAGGTCTTCCGGCGTTCGTAAATCAACCTTGCGCCCGCCGAGAAGTTTCGAAAGCTCGCGTTCCAAGCGTGCCATTCCAAACAGACCCGGTATGTGATCCGGCTCGAACTCGACCAAAATATCAATGTCGCTGTTTTCGTTGAAATCTGAACGCAAAGCAGAACCAAATACCGCCAACCGCCGTATGTGGTGCAGGCGGCAGAAATCGGCAATCTGCTTTTTGGGCAATACGATATGCTTGTTCATCTGACGTCGCTCTTGTCCAAAATCTGTTTTTGGGAAGCTATGGGCGTCTGATTAAAAAAAGCCTCCGGGGTGAGTACATTTACCAGACCGTCAGAAGCCCAGCACTAGGCGGCGTTCAGATGGTATGGTGCGCGAGCCTTTTCAGTCAACTGATGGGCCTGTTCTACCGGAGGCAGTTTCACAAGCTCGTCGTCAAGTATCGAACCGAGCGGTATGCCAAAGGCTTCACTTCGTTAGACCATTTCGGGGGTACACCTCAGAGCGAGCGGAGCGTGTCCGCTTGCTGCGTGGGCTACCCAGCCGCCCTTTTAAGATGACGCAAGCTTCGCTACGGCTACCTGCCGCTTCGTAGCAAAACTTTCACGGTTAAGTTTGATGCGCTAACAGACCAAGAGATTTTGCGGCGCTTCAGCCGCTGCAAAGGCTTCTTTGGACTGAACCGCGGAGCGGAGAGCTGGTACGCTTTGGAGATCTAGAGCCGGATGGCCGCGGTTCTTGATGGAATCGTAATTCGTTATGAGGTTGGGATCAAGGAGTTAGAACTTTTGGGTGCGCGCCTTGACCCGCGGTTCCCATTTCCCTATACTTTCCTGCTGTCCGAGATGGCGTCTTTCCTGACCCCGCGCCCCTTCCCGGCCGAGAATTATCGCGCGCCAAAAGGCGGCCGGCCCTGTTCCGGCCCCGCTCGCACCCGTTGAACCAAGATCCGAGGAGGTTTCTGCGTCCATGTCGTCCGACCATCCTGGCGTTTCGCTTCAAGATTTCGCCGCCACCCAGGAAGCGATCGAATTCTTTTGCCGCAGGGCCGAAGAGAGCGTGCCTGTTCTCAAGACCCTCTGGGAAGGCTGGCCCCGCGCTCTGGAGGCCATCCGCAGCAAGACAGCCCAGGAGTCCCCTCCCTCCCGCGTGGCCGTCATCGGATCCATCAAATCCGGCAAGAGCACCTTTGTGAACGCCCTTCTCAAGAGCGATGTTCTGCGGCGGGGCGCCGGCACCCTCACCTCGGCCGTAACCCGCGTGGTTCCCTCGGACGTGCCCAGAGCCACCGTGACCTGGAAGGGCTGGCAGAGAGCCAACAGGGAAGCGGGTTTCGCGGCCTCCCTGCTGGCCGGCATGACGGGCTTGGAAGAGCCGCCAGCCGAGTTCGACCTGAGGGAAGCCAGTCACCGGGAAGCTGCCAGCCGCCTTCTGACCGCGATCGGCCCCGCGCCGAACGGGCTTCCCGGCCACGCCCTCGAGCATCTGGCTCGCCTCAAGTCCATGCTCAACGGCTACCCGCGCGTTCAGGGGCACATGCAGGAAGAGAGCACGACCTCGGTCCTTGAGAGGGAATGGTTCCTCCAGCACCGGGAGATCGTCTGCTCGGACGAGACCGCCGCTTACGTGGATGACGTGCTCGTGGAATACCCGTTCCCCCAGACCCTGCCTCCTGCCGAGATCGCCGACTGCCAGGGAAGCGACTCCCTCAACCCGTCCCACCTCGGCCATGTCCAAGAATACCTGCTCGGCGCCGACTGGGTGATCTACATGATCAGCTCGGTCATGGGTCTCCGACAGGCGGACGAGAAGCTCCTCGACGTCGTGAAAAGCCTCGGCCTGGGCGAACACGTGGTCTTCGTGCTCAACACCGACGTGGATGCCCACAGTGACCTCAAGGACCTCCAGCGGGTCCAGGGACAGGTTGAAAAGTGGATCTCGGCCCGGCTGGGACCGCCCAGGCTCTATGCGGCAAGCGTTCTTATGGAGCTTTTCGACGATCTGGCGGCCCGAGAGCTTCTGTCTCAGAGGGAGGCGGATCGTCTGGCGGCCTGGAAGCGGGACGGCCAGCTTCTGGCCGCGCTCAAGTCCAGGTGGCAGGACCTGCAAACGTTCTGGCGGGACGAAATCGCGCCCGCGGCCGGCCGCTTTCAGCGTTCCTCCACGCAGCGGGCCCTGATCAACCTTCTGGGCCGCCTGCGCCACTGCATTCGGATCGCGGCCAACCCTTACGAGCTGGACCAGGCCACCTTGCAGGTCTGCTCGGTCGAGGCGGAAAACCTCCTCCCGAACATGGAGGCCCACATCGAGGGAGCGGCCATGAAGGCCGAAGGGCTCGTCCGCAACAAGCTCGATGGATTCCTGGACCCCTCTTTCAGCGAGATCGGCAAGACCCTCAGGCAGTTTGTGGATGATTTTTCGAGCCAGTGGGACCCGGTGGCGTCGGCTTCGGCCGGAAAGGCCATGGACGTCCGAAGCATGATCGTGGCCATCGCCGAGGAGTTCAACCACGCCCTGCACGGGTTCCTCGTTCAGAACGTCAACACCGAGATCGCCCGCCAGGTCCACGAAGTGGTGGAAAAGATCCAGCAGGATTTCAGCACGGTCGTCGATATGTACCAAGTGGTCCTGAGCAACAACTATCTCAAGCTCAGGCAGAGCCATCAGCCCGTAACGCGGGGCAAGGGCGGTCCGGTCCGCCCCGCCCGCGCCGGCGAGGCCGGTGCTGGACTCGCCGGTACGCTGAGCGGTTCGACGAAACCCCGGGCCGCCGATGTGCGGGAACACCTGGCGAGCCCGAAGATCGGACTTTTCTCCATGGAGGTGCGGCTCGGCCTCGGCCAGAGAACCTTGGTCGCAGCCCGGCAGGGCTGGATGCTCTCGCTCCGCAGAGCGCGCTCCTGGGTGGCAGAGCGGATTTTCAAGAAGCCTCCGGAGAACGAGGACCTTCTCAAGGCCGAGGTCCGCCTCCGGTGGCGGGACAAGACCGTGCGGGTTCTCAAGAAAGAGGCCAAGGTCTTGCTCAAGGAAGAAATGAACCGATACCGGGAGAACCTCAAGCACCAGGTGCTCATCCATTACATCCGGGAACTCGCCTCGGCCTGCAAGGCAGACCTGAGAAGACAGATCGAGGAATTCCGCTCCGAGGTCGAGGCGGCGAAGAAGGCCCCGGGTTTTACGGACCGGGACGTGCTGGCGGCAAGGAACCTTCTGCCTGAATGGGAGGAGACCCTTCAGGAAATCGAGTCCCGGATCCGGGCATAGGAAAGGCCTGAAATGAAAGCAGCCGGAACGCTCTCGCTTCTTGTCCTTTGGGCGGTTCTCTTCGCTTCCCCCGCAAGTTCTGACGAGGCGGCAACGATCGCTCTTTACAAAACCCGCTGCGCCGCCTGCCACGGCGAGGACGGCCACCCCAGAGGAATCGCCAAGAACGCCGCAGTCTTCACGGACGAAGCCTGGAAACGTTCGACCTCTGTCGACGAGGTCGCACAAGTGATCAGCCAGGGCCGCTCCAAGATGCCCGGCTTCGCCTCCAAGCTCACGCCGGAGGAGATCCGCGCCCTGGCCGCCTACGTGCTCGCGATGAAGAATTCCCCCTGAAGGCTGGCAAGACCTCGCTCACAACAGCCCCAGCTTCATGGCCAGGGTGAAGCCGAGTTTCTCCAGCCGCCCCATCCGCCAGTGGGATCCGGCGCCCTCGAGCGTTTCGAGAGCCGAGATCATCTCGGCCAGGTACTCGCTCATGTGGGAGAAATAGTCCGGGTTCCTTCGGTTTCGGAAGTAGGACCCGGAGAAAAGCCCCATCAGGGATCCGAGAGCGATGACGCCGCCCTTGCGCTTCTCGTCGTACCCTTCCCAGCGCCGCAAATGTTCTTCCGACCGGAAGAAAAGCATCGTGCTTCAGGAATAGGGGATGTTGAACATCCATCTGCCGATGGGCACGGCCACGTAGCCGATCAGGCCCGGCGGATCCTCAACCTCGATCCTGCCGTCTCTCACGTCGACGCGGATCGGCTCCCCGCAGTCGAGGCACACGGAATCGATTCGAACCGTCTTTCCCGGAAAGAGCCAGCAGACCGCCAGCGATTCGAACGCTCACTGGCCGAACCATTTCTGCTGGCCGTCGATGGTGAGGCGGAACTGGGTGGGCAGGTTGTTGAAAGGGGCGAACGACACGATGAGATCCGTCTTGGGGTAGAGCCAGCCCGGAAACCCGCGCGTCGAAAAAAGGTCGTGAAGAGCCTTGCGCCCTTCTGCCGGCGTGACGCCCAGCGTGGCGGCAAGTTCCGTGTAGTGAGGGGCTTGCCCCGTCTCGATCATTCGCTCCATGATGGCGTGAAACGTGCGGTCCATGAGGCTCTGTTCAGCCATTTCCGCACCTCCTTTCTGGCGTGATCGCCGAAACGATTTGGAAAGCCGCCTTTCGTCTTCTCCCGGCTGTATCCTATCGCAAGATTTCCCCGGCTCAAAATTTTTTTCCGACGCAGGTGGCGCCGCCAGGAACCGCAGAAAGGGCTGTTCACAGATGGAAGGCCGCCCCGCCCGTAAAAGGCTGCATCCAAAGCCAAGCCCGGCCAGCCAAAGCGGCAGAGCAGCTCCAAAGGCCCCCGGGGGCAGACGCATCGCAGGGCGAGAGCCGATCACGCCCTGCGTGGTGAACCGAGCTTGGACTACGGGAGCACCTTGAATCCCTCGCGCGAGGCGGCCTCACGCAGGTTCTGGTCGAGGCACACGAACTCGAGGCCGGCCGGGGATTCGTGGGCCCAGACGAGGGCTGCGGCAAGCTGGAGCGCGTCGGCGGCTCTTAAGGGGTGCGTCCTGAGAAGCCGCTGCGCACGCTGCCGGACGGGTTCGGAAGGCAGAATCTCAGAGCATTCTCTGAACAGAGCGGCCAGTATCTCAAGGGTTTGAGCCTCTGCCTCGCTTGAAAGCACCCCCTCGCGCCGCCGTCTAGCCACGGCAGAAACGCACTCCACGGGGCTTGCCCACCAAACCACGATGTCCTCGTCGGTTTTCGCTATTCGCATGAGCCCTTCTGTCGCGGACTCCCGCACGCACAGGGGAAGGATCGCGGAAGAATCCCAGAATCTCATCTTCCCTGCTTCCGTTCGTCCAAGAGGGCCTGCCGCACAAGGTCCTGCGGATCGGCGGGCCGTTTGTGAGCCCAGAAGCCCTTGGGGAGTTTTCCGGAACCGAGGCGCAGGAGCCCCTGCTTTTGCATTCGCTTCAGAGATTCCCCATGCTGGCTGCCCGTGGATATGGGCACCAGCTGGGCGACAGGCCTACCTCGATCCGTGATGAGGACCTCTGCGCCGGCCTTGACCTGGTCGAGATATTGGCTCAACTTGGCTTTTAGATCGCTTACGGAAGCTGTTTTCATGGAAGGTGACCCCAGATGCGGTATATGACTACAGTAGTCCATTGAAGAAGACCTGTAAAGACTTTTCGTGTTTTCGAGGCAGAAAAGGCAAAACAGAAGGCGAGGACCATGCACGTTGTTTTTTTCATTGACATGGTATTCCTATTTTTGATAGGCTTCTGTTGCGATAAAAAGGTTCCTTATCCTTCGTAACCACTTGCGTCGGCTCAGGTTTGCCGGCCCTCTCGATCTTGCCTCCCTGCGCTCGCCATCACCGGCACCCGCCGACGCCCCTCGCACCGGTCGAATCGATCATGTCCGAAAGCAGGCCGCCTCCAGGACGGGCTGGGGCTCCACGAGAGAGCAGCTCAGAGCCGCCTCTGGCGGCGACCGTTCCCAACCCGCGAGGAGGCGGCAACCATGAGGTTCAGGTCTGTCGGAGTCGCAGCGGTCGCGTTTCTTTTCGGTTTGGCGTTGCTCGCGCCGTCGCCGGTCGAAGCTTTTTTCCGAGCCGGCGCGGCCAAGCTCACGATCACGCCCCCCGAGTGCCGCGTCGGGGGGCCTTGCCCTGGTTACAGCCTGGGCGGGGCCGGTTACGGCCGCTTCAGCACGCGGGTCCATGACGATATCTACGTGCGCGCCCTGGCCATGGAGGGGGACTCGGGTCCGGTCGTCCTTGTGACCATCGACGTGCTCGGCCACTTCCCGGACCGAATCCGCGGGATGCAGACAGCACTGCACAACGCGTACGGGGATTTTGTTCGGCTCTTGGTCGATACCGACGGCGTGTCGACCCGCACGCGAACTTACGCCGACGGCACGCCGGTTGTGGCCAACGCTCTCATCGCCAACGCTCACGTCCACGCCTCGCCGGACACGATCGGCATTTACGGCCCGGACGAATTCACGACCGGCATCAACCCGGCCTGGTCGGCTTACGTGGACAGGCGAGTCGTCGAGGTGGTCGGGATCGCTCTGGATCGGATGCAGGCCAACACCGAAGGCGCCCGAATCAAGCTCTGCGAATACCCGGTCCCAGAGTATTACGGGTTCCCGCTCATCGTGGACAGGAGGGAGCCCATCATCCTGGATCAGGACCTCGCCGTACTCCAAGTGCTCAAGAACAACCCAGAGCAGGAGGTGATCGCCACCCTTGTGAATTACAGCGGTTACCCGGAAATGATGGGTCACGAGAACACCGAGATCACGGCCGATTTCCCGGGCGTGCTCTGTTCGTCCCTGGAGGAAACCTACGGAGGCACGGCGATCTGGTTCACGCGGCTCATCGGCGGGTTCACGGTTTCCTACTACGACGTCAACTGGAACGGGCTTGCCGACGACGACGCGTACCCGCCCAACCAGTACCTCAACACCTTCCCCGGAATGACCGCTTACGGGCTCCTACTTGCCGACATCACCCGGGAGGCTCTGGACCAGGCCGCGGAAGACTGGAACCCGGACGTGCAGCTCAAAACGGACGTTGTGAACCTGCCGGTGGAGAATCCCTTCTTCAAAATTCTCCTCGGAGAGGCGAACACGGCGATTCCCGGTCTTCTCGGCGACCTCTGGACCTGGCTCGCGGGCGCCCTCGGCATGACATCCATCATCGAGCCGGACACGTCCATGATGCTCGACCGAAACGGCCAGGGAGCCCTGGGCGCCACGCGCAAGGTCGAGGTTCTCGTCCACGTGCTGCGGATCGGAGACGCCCTGTTCACCACGAGCCCGGGCCAGCTCTTTCCGGAACTCTGGACCGGTACGAGCCCCCGGGAACTTCTCGAAAGGCCGGACTGGGTCTTCCATCCTTCGGACCTGTACCCGGACCGGTACGAGTTTCATCCCCGCATCCCGGGCCGGCCGGGCATCCGGGACTTCATCCGGGAGCCGGTGCGGTTCCACCTGGGAAGCACGGAATCCGAACTCGCCTACCTCATACCCGACTATGAATTCGACCATTCTCTGAAAACCCACGACGACTTGCTCTGCTACGTGGCGGGCGTCAACTGCCGGCCGGGCTGGTTCATGCGGTACGAGGAGTCCGACTCCGCCGGCCGCGACGCGGGCAACATTGTCCAGCAGGCCCTGATCCGGATGATCTCGGAGTTCAACGAAGGCATCGGCCCTTAAAGAGGGACAAAACCATCTCGAAGCGCGATTGCATCGGCAAGCACGAAAAGGAAGCACAAAAGAAAGCACGGGAGACCCTAGAAATGAGCCTCGGATTCTCCTTGTCGAAACGAAGATTCGTGTTGACGGCGGGCGCCTCGGTTGCGGCCGCCGCGGCTTTGTTTCGAAAGCTCGGGCTACCCGCAAGCCGGCCTCGACAGCCCCCTCAGCCGGACCTTGCGGCCCTGGCCGGCCGGCTCCGCCTGCCCGGGGATCTCGGTTCTCTCATGCGTTCCTTCGCCAGAGACCCGGAAAAGGTGCGCCGGTTCCGCGAACTCACCCGGTGGCGCGAGGAACGATCGAGGGATCACGAAATTTCGGCTTAATGCGTTCAGGGAAAGGTCTCGAAGATGGACAGCAAACAAAGCCTCCAAGAAACCCTCCGGGACAGGCTCGATCTGACCCGCCGGGAGCTTCTCAAGGCCGCCGGCGTCTCTGCTCTCGTGTTCGGAGGCCTGCCCCTGGCTCCGGGATGCGCCGCACCACCCGAGCAGGTGATCGACGCCCTGTGCGACACCTTCATCCCCGGTGACGCGAGCGTGCCAGGCGCCGGCCCAGGCGCGATCGAGGGCGGGATGCGCTACTTCATGGCAGACATCCTGGGCCGCGAAAATCTCAACCTCATCCTCCAGGTCCTTTCTCTTCTGGCGCCGGACTTCCATCTGCTCTCCTATCCGGCCCGCGTGGCAGTTATGGAACAGATCCGGAACACGCCGGACCTGGCGGAAATCTTCTACGGCCTTCACCAGGCCACGGCTTTCGCCTTTTACTCGGAACTCATGGGCCAGGGCCCCTCCCCGTGCGGCGACCCGGCCTTTCCCGGGTCCTTCGCTCTCATCGGCGTGCCCAAGTTCAACGAGGGCACGCCCCGGGATCTTTACGGGTGCGGGGAGACATGAAAAGGAGTTCGCTCATGGCAGACCCTTTCGACGTCATCGTGATCGGATCGGGCTTCGGGGGCGCCTGGGCCGCTCGGGAGCTGGCTGAAAACGGCCTGAGAGTGAAACTCTTCGAGTCCGGGCCCCGGTACGATCCCGACAGGGATTTCACCGAAAGCGTCGTGGAGATGTACGGCCTCTTCGGATGGAAGGGGCGGCGCGTGCACGTGGGCCAGGGCGTGGGAGACATGTCCACAGGCGTGGGAGGCTCATCCCTGGACTACTGGGCCTTCAGCCCCCAGCCTCAGAACTTCGCCATTGACGAATGGGACCCGGTCATCCGAAACGATCTTTTCGACACCGAGGTGGATCCTTACACAGGCTATTACAAGCCCATCAAGTTTTACGCATGGATCGACCGGCGCGTGCCCATTGATTTGCGGCAGGACCGGCCTTTGAGCTGCGCCGCCGAAAAATGCATCGAGGCCGCCCGCGCCCTTGGCTACACAGCCGGCCGCTGCCCGGCTGCGGTCCTTCCTTCGAATTTCAATCGGGTGGACGAAAAAGGAATCCCCCTGGAAGGCTGCACGGGGTGCGCTCACTGCGTCATCGGGTGCCGGAGGCCCCTGCACATGCCGCTGCACGCCAAGGCCAAGCGGACGATGCAGGTGGCCGCCGTCTGGTTCGCGGAGTATTACGGCGCCCAGGTCGTCTCGGACGCTCACGTGACTCGAATCCTCACGGACGGGTCGGGAGCGGCCTGCGGAGTGGAGTACAAAATCAAGAACGACCCCCAGACGTACACCGAGTACGCACCGGTTGTTTTTCTGGCTGGCGGAGCCATCGAGTCTGTGCGGCTTTACCTCAACTCGGGTCTGCCCGACCCCAATCCGTATTGGCCCCAGGTGGGCCACTGGCTCACGGACCACCAGCAGTCCGAGGTGATGTTCTTCTGCGACGAGCCCGTCGTGACACGGCCCTACGTCGGCTGCTTCCCGGGCGCGTTCATCACGAACCCCACGCCCACGGACCAGCGCGACGGGATCATCGAAGCCATCGGCGGCGGATTCCCCATCATCGCCATCAACGTGATGCTGAGCGTCCCCCAGAAGAACCCGGACAATCTCCGGGAGCCCCACCCCACCCGGACCGTGATCTGGGGCCCGGAGATGAAGGCCCTGGCCAAGGAGTTCATTCGGGCCGCGGGAATGGGCACACAGACGAACGACGAATGCATCTACGAGAATTACATCACGGTTTCGGATTCCGTGGCGGACGAGTACGGCCCCGTGGCCGAAATCCATTACGAACCCACGCCTCTGACCATGGAGCGGCACGAAAGGCAGACGGCCCGCAAAGTCGACTTCGCGCGGCAGGCAGCGGGTTCGAACGCGAAGATCGTCCTGAACTACCCGGGCGGCTCGGGCAGCCATCCTCTCAGCACCCTGCGCATGGGCCTCTCGCCGACAAACTCGGTCTGCGACCCCTACCACGAGTGCTGGGCCGTGCCGCGCCTGTACGTGTCGGACGCGAGCTGCGTTCCCAACGGCCTGGGCGGCTCGAATCCCGCTCGAACCATCACCGCCTTGGCGAGCCGGGCCGCTTACTACGCCATGAAGAAATACTTCCCGGGGAAATGGGAAAACAGGACCTGGCCCTGGTGACCCAGTCTGCCCCGCGACACCCGAAAGGGAGACCCACGATGAATCGAGTTCTCGCTTGCATCGCAGGGATCCTCGCCGCAGCGGCTTTTCTCGGAGCCCCGCCGTCGGCCACGGCGTTTCCCTCGGGCGACGCCTGCAGGGAATGCCATTTTTCCTACTACGGCTCGCCGAAAGAGGTCTGCGAAAGCTGCCACCAGGGCGCCCTCCATTACCGACATCTCTATCAAAATCCGGGCGAGCGGCACTTCTTGCCTTGCGGAGACCCGCCCAGCACCTGCGCTTGCTGCCACGGCCAGCCGCCGGAGTACGGCACCCCGCCGCCTGTGACCGAACGGTGCACCTCCTGCCATTCCGTCGCCGCCACCGATATCGTCTCCTTTCACGCTTGCAGTCCCTACTATCACCCCGCGCCGGGCCAGGCCTGCACGGACTGCCACTGGGCCATCCCGGGCCATTCCCTTTCTCCGGAAGCCGACGAAAACGACAACTGCGACGATACCCTCGACAATGATGCCGACTGCGCAAAGGACCAGGTTGATCCGGACTGCACCCTGGCGCCGTCGTCCGAAGTCTGCGACGACGGCCGCGACAACGACTTCGACGGGCTCATCGACGGCTACGATCCGGACTGCTGCGGCGACCGCGTTGTCACCCCGCCCGAGACCTGCGACGACGGAAACCGCATCGACTGCGACGGCTGCTCGAAGACTTGCCGGAGCGAGTTCTGCGGGGATGGAAAGCAGTGCCTGGCCCTTGGCGAGGAGTGCGACGACGGAAACAGGACGAGCTGCGACGGTTGCTCGGCCTCGTGCCGGAAGGAGTTCTGCGGCGACGGCGTCGTCTGCCCCAAGCTCGGCGAGGAGTGCGACGGCTCGGTGGGCTGCCCGGAGGGGTTTGTCTGCGACGACAAATGCACGTGCCGCAGAGAGCCCGCGGCCTGCGGGGCGACGCCGGTTTCAGGGGCTTCGGCAGGAAGAACCCTGGGCCTCAATCTGTGCCTGCTGTTGGCGCCGCTTCTTTTCCTGGCCCTGCTGAGAGCAACGCTGGGGTCAGTCCTTCATTTTACGGATAAGACTTGAAAGGCGATCGTCCCGGTCTCGTGCAACACGCCATGGTTCTTTGAGGATGGTCGTTACCCGAGACTTGCGGAATCTATTTGCTTAGACCGTTTTCCCCAGCTGTCGCCGGACCGAACCGCTCCGGCTGCCCGGTGGCCTCGATCACGCCCATCCAGAGCTCCCCTTCGGGCGAGATCCGCTTTCTGCCTTGAATCACGAGTGGGATGGGCACGTGAATGAACACGTCGTGCATGAGGCCGATCAGCACATCGGTCTTTCCGGCCATGGCCGCGTGCACGGCGTGCCGGGCCAGGCCGTTGCAGAGAAGGCTGTCGTCCCCATTGGCCGGGATGCTCCGGATGATGTAACTGGGGTCGAAATACTTGAGGTTGATGGGCACGCCGCGGGAGTGGAAATGCTCGGCAATGCGGTCCCTGAGAAACGCCCCGATGTCCTTGTACCGCAGATTGCCCGACTCGTCCCGTTCCTCGCCCACACCCCCCATGAGGTCCTGGCCCGCGCCTTCGGCGACCACAATCACCGCATGGCCCCGGTCCGCGAGCCGCTTTTCCAGGACTTGCAGGAATCCCCCTTCCCCCTCCAGAGAGAAAGGAACCTCCGGGATCAGGCAGAAATTCACCTCCTGGCTCGCCAAGGTCGCCCCGGCTGCGATAAACCCTGAATCCCTGCCCATGAGCTTGACCAGGCCGATGCCGTTCGGCGCTCCCCTGGCCTCCATGTGGGCGCAATCGATGACCTCTCGGGCTTTCTCCAGGGCTGTCGAATACCCAAAGGTCCTGCTCACGTGCATGATATCGTTGTCGATCGTCTTGGGAATGCCCACGACCGAAATTTTCGCTCCCCGACGCGAGGCCTCCTCGTGAATGAGATGGGCCGCTTTCTGGGTTCCGTCTCCGCCCACGCAGAAAAGCACCGAGATGTTCTCTCTCTGCAGGAAGTCCACCATCACGCCGGCATCCTGGTTGCCGCGGGACGAGCCCAGGACCGAGCCCCCTTCCTTGTGGATCTTGTCCACGAACTGTCGGGTGAGCAGGACAGGGGGCTTGCCCTGAGCCGAATTCAGGCCCTGGTAGCCGTATCGAATCCCCAGCACGTCCTTGACTCCGTAGTGGTAGTAAAGCTCCAAAAAGACCGAGCGAATCACGTTGTTGATGCCGGGGCAGAGGCCGCCGCAGGTCACGATGGCAGCCCTGGTCTGCTCTGGCCGGAAAAAGATCCGCTCCCTCGGGCCCGCCTTCTCGAAAGAAATCTCGGTGGCGCACGGCCGATTGGGGAAGAACTCGATGCATTGGAGCACCCGCGCATCGTCCGGCACAAAATCCCCGAGGCCGTCCCCGGGCGTCGTGGAAAGACGCTTGGGCGAGGGGACGGTTCTTTCTCCCAGCGTGGCAACCCGGGTGTTTTCGGCTGTAAGCATGTTTCTGTCTCCCATCTGCTCGGTCGGACAGAGGAAATCCGCACGTGCACAAAAGAACATAAACCATTTCGGCCCCCGGATCCAATCCGCGCCTGAGGAACGGTGGCTCATGCTCCGTGCCACCCTGGGCACGCCATCGCCCTGCCCGCGGGTCCGCCCCCGGGCTTGCTTTTTTCAGGGACTGGTAATAGCCATAATGGTTGCCACGGCGCTGTTCAAGCGATCCAACACTCTCTTTGAGGGAGACCATGCTCGGCGGCGGAGCGGAAAAGGGAAGCGCGATCGTTCCGCAGGTTCTCGTGAGCACCGGGGATCCGGCAGGAATCGGACCCGAGATCTGCATGAAGGCCTTGAAGATCCTCGGGCCCGAGTGGGCTGGCCGAATCTTTCCCGTGGGCGATTTCGACTCGCTATCCGAAGCGGCCCGCCTGGCCGGCTACCGGGAGCCCCTGCAGAAGGTCTCAGGACTCCCCAAGGAAAAGGCCTCCGTCTCAGAACCGTGCCGGATCTTTCACGTGCCCCTCAGGCAATCCCCTCCCAGAGGCATCCCTTCCGCACCAGCGGGTCGGCACGCCTACGATATCCTTAAGACCTGCGTCCGCCTGTGCATGGAGCATCCGAACCTCGCTCTTGTCACGTGCCCGATCCACAAGGAGTCCATGAAGCAGGCCGGTTACGGGCCCCGGGGCCACACCGAGCTTCTGGCCGATCTGGCGGGCGTGGAGCGTGTGGAGACCGTCTTTTGCGTCGGAGACCTCAAGATCTTTTTTCTTACCCGGCACCTCTCCCTCCGGGAAGCGATCGAGCGAGTCAAGAAAGAGCGAATCCGCCAGGCTGTGCTGCGCATGGAACGCTCGATGAAAGACCTCGGGTACGAGCGGCCCAGGCTGGCCGTGGCCGGCCTCAATCCCCACGGCGGCGAAGGCGGACTTTTCGGTCGAGAGGAGATCGACGAGATCCTTCCGGCAGTGGCCGAGGCCCGAAAGCTCGGGGTCAACGTGGAGGGCCCCTTTCCGGCAGATTCGGTTTTTCATCTGGGACTGGAGGGGCGCTTCGACGCCGTCCTCAGTCTCTTCCACGATCAGGGCCATATCGCCGCCAAGACCCGCGCCTTCTTCCAGACCGTGACCATCTCCCTGGGCCTCCCCTTTGTGCGGACTTCGGTCGATCACGGCACGGGAATGGATATCGCGTGGAAGGGGCTCGCCAACCCTGAGAGCCTTGTCCGGGCAATCGAGCTGGCGGCCAACCTGGCGAGAAAGAAAGCGTAAAAGAGAAAATTCGCCTCTCTCCTTGCGGCCCAACGAATGCTCCCCCACGCCCTCGGGGCCGCGTCGAAATCCGGTCCGCAAGCCCGAGCCATTCAATAAATTCTGAAATCTGCCGATTAACATCAATACCGGGCCCTGATCGCCGTCCTGGAGACAGGCCCTTGATCGCCGAGGCCTTTTGACCATGGCCGAAACCAATAAAAAACCACGGGGGCTCAAAGAGCTTCTCGGCAGAATCGACCAACTGCCCACGCTTCCCGTCGTGGCGGCGAAGCTCTTGGAGGCCACGGACAGCGAATTCACCTCGGCCCGCGACGTGGCCAGGTGGGTGGAAACAGACCACGCCCTGGCTGCCAAAACCCTCAAACTGGCCAACAGCGCCTATTACGGAAGATCAGGTTCGATTTCCACATTGCGCGATGCGGTCTCGCTGATCGGCTTCAACGCCGTACGGAGCACCGTGCTGAGCATCTACTTCATGGACGCTTTCAAGCGCGCCAGCTCCGCGACCGGCTTCGACGTCGAGGGGTTTTGGGTCCATTGTCTCGCCTCGGCCATCTGCAGCCGCGAGATCGCCCGCAAGATGGGATCTCCTGTGTCGTTCACCGAAGAAGCCTTTGTCTGCGGCATGCTCCACGACGCCGGGAAGATCCTACTCAATCAGTACCTGCCGGACGCATACCGAGACGTTCTTCGCACCGCCCGGGATCGAGGGGTCATGCTTGCCGAAGCGGAGCGGGCCGTCCTGGAGACCGATCACGCCCGGGTGGGAGCCGAACTTCTCGATCGATGGAAAATTCCCCGGCACGAAGTCGAGGCCGTTTCGCTCCATCACGAGCCTCTGCCCGGGCCGAAGCTGGCCGACGGGCCGTCCCGGCTGGCGGCGATCGTGAAAACCGCCGACGCGGTAGTCCGGATTCAAAAGATTGGCTCGGGCGGGGACGACGTGCCCCGGCACGTCGACGCGGCCTTGCTCGCCGCCCTCGGGCTTGCCGAGGCTCAGGTTTCAGACATCGCCGCAAGTCTCGAGACCTGGGTGAGCGACGCGGCCAAGGCGGTCGGAATCCAGATGGGGCGAACCGCCTCCACCTTCACGCTCCTCAACGCCTCGAACCAGGAACTGGCCCTGCTGCGCTCCGTCGCCGCTGCGGAAAAGAAATACGGCGCCTTGTTCGAGAGCTTCCCCGAAGCGCTCTTTCTCATGGCGGCGGACACGATCCTCGAGTGCAATGAAGAGGCCTGCAGGCTTCTCGGACTCGAGCGTTCTGAAATCCTCAACCGCAGGTTTTCGGACTTCATTCCCGCCGACCCGGCGAGAGGCCGTGCCGGAGCGGACCTTTTTGAAACCAAGCTCCGGGAAGCCTTGACCGGGCAGCCCGCCTCGTTGGAATGCCGCCTGCGGCGCGCGGAAGGAACGGTGCTCGATGTCGAAGTCCAGTTGAAAGTCTTTCAGGGGGCGGGCAACGGGGTCCTTCAGGCCGTTGTGCGGGATGTCACCGAGCGCAAGCGGGCCGAAGAGGAGATTCGAAAGCTCAACGAGGAACTCGAGCACAGGGTGCAGGAGAGGACCGCCCAGCTCATGAAGGCTTACGAAGAGCTCAAAGTCCTCGACCAGATGAAGGACGCATTCCTGTCAGCCGTCTCGCACGAGCTTAGGACCCCGCTGACCTCGATTTGCTCCTGCTCCGAAATCCTGCTCCAGTACGAGGACGAAGACCCCGCCACCCGTCGGCAGTTCCTGGAAGTCATCCACCGGGAAAGCAAGCGGCTGACCCGACTCATCAACGACGTGCTCGACCTTTCGAGGATCGAGGCGGGCGAGATGGCTTGGCACGACGAGATGACCTCTGTCAACGACGCGATCCGCCGCGCCGTGGAAGCCCAGGCTCCCCAGCTCCGCCAGAAATCGATCCGCCTTCGGGTCTTTCTGGAGCCCGGCCTGCCCGCCGTGTACGCGGATCCGGACAGGATCTTGCAGGTCGTGACGAACCTGCTGGACAACGCGATCAAGTTTTCGAACGAAGGGGGGGAAATCCGCATTCGCACCGAGTCCGTGGACGGCGGCGGTGCTTCCAACGCGGGCTCAAGCTGGGTCCGGGTGAGCGTTGAGGACCAGGGGATCGGAATCGAGGAAAAAGACTTCGAGGCGGTCTTCGATCGGTTTCGGCAGGTCTATACGGACATCCTCAAGGACCGGCCGCGCGGAACCGGCCTCGGACTGCCGATCTGCAGGGAAATCGTCACCCATTACGGGGGCAAGATCGATCTCAAAAGCGAAAAAGGAAAAGGCAGCACCTTCTTCTTCACTCTTCCGGCGGCTTCGGCCGCACGCCTGAAACCCGCCGCCGAGGCGCGGCAGGCCCAAGATCCCAGGACTCCCTCCCGCTGACCAAAACCGCCCCGCTTCGGTCCTCTTCTCAAACCGCTCCCGACCGGCGCCGGCAGCGTTCTTTCTGCTCCAGAAGCATTTCCAGAAACGCTTCCACCCGCGTGCGGAACTGACCCACCGAAAAATTGCGATCATCCATGTGGTCGCCGTCAACCACCACAGAAGGGATGCCGAGCTGCTCCTCCAGGGCCCTCTTGATGTCCATCTGGCCCAGCGTGATGGGCACGCAGGACTTGTTGCTGTGCAGAACGGCCCCGTCGATCCGGTAGTCCCGGCACGCCTTGAGGACCATCTCCTGGCGCTTGCGGATCGACGTGCACGAGGCCATGGGGTAGGAGACGAGCGATTTCAAAGCCAAGGATTCGATGGGCTTGCGCGGATCCAACCGCATGGACCAGGCCGCCGAGTAGGTCTCGGCCACGAACACAGCACCCCGATCCTCGAAGGCGTTGAAAAGGCCCATGTTGTACCAAAGCGGTATGTTGTCCCAGAAGAGCCGGATCCTCTCCGGTTCGATCACGCCGACGCCCTGTTCGGCCCTCTCCCGCACCTCGTCCCGGAGCCGGGTAAGAAAGTCCACGGCCACCTGTGTGCCCTGGCGGGTGACCATGACGAACATGACGCCCAGCTCCGCGGCCGAGATGGGCGTCGGGACGAACCGACGGAAACTCATGATCTCGTCCCACAGCTCGCACGCCCGATCCGACAGCCTTACCACCTCGCGCAGGCGTTCCTCGTCCAGCTCGAGACCCGTCACCTCGCTGAGCCAGGAGATCAGGCGCCGCATCTCGCTCACGGCGAATTCCAGGTGATAGGGCCGGATGTTCTCGTACCCCACTTGCGGAAGCTGGCTGGTAAAGATTCGCGCTTTCGGGAACCTGCGCTCCAAAGAATGGAAGATCTTCATGGCCGGCACACAGCCGCCGTAAGGCGACACGATGAGGTCCGGCTCCGGTAGCCCCCCTAAGGGAACGCCTTCCCCGTTCATGGGGCCGTGCACATAGCCGACGATGTTGCGCAGGTAGCCGCACAGGTCTCTCGAGAATCCCAGGGCCTCGGCCGCCTCGAAGTTTCGGGGCGCAAGACCGAAGGCCGCGCACACCGGAGACCAGTTCTCGGGAAAGACCGGCTGGATCCCCATCGCGTAGAACACTTCGATCGCGCCGTTCATGGGCGGGATCCACCCCACGGGCCTGCCCCGCGCCTTGGCGTCGTGGCCCTCGAGGTAGAACTCGGCCACGACCCGGTTGAGATCCCGGGCCGCCCGCAGTCGCTTCTGGGACTTGCCGGACTTCTCCATATCACGCTCCCACCATTTCCAGAAAAGTCTGTAGCCGGGTTCGAATCTGGCCCTCGTTCACGCCCTCCTCCTCCAGTTCCACCGCCACCCCGCGGATTCCTCTGGACTGAAGCGCTTCCAGAACGACAGGCAAGTCGGCCAGGTGGGGCGTGCAGAACTTCTGCACGAGAAAGACGACTCCCTTCGCGCCGGAGCCCGCAGCGAGGTCCGCCAGGAGCGGCGCCCGCTCCTGCGCCTTGCGGCGGGCCGGGCAGGGAAACCGGCCGAAATGGCGGTCCATGAGCCTCTCGACCGGATCGCGTCCTTTCTCAGCGCCAAGAGCAGGGGGCGAAAAGGCCCGCCATCCTGTACAAAGGTCGTCGGCCACGACCCGGGCCCCGCAGGCATCCAGAATCTCGAGGACTTCGAGATCCTGGACCACGCTTCCGGAGAGAAGCACAGGTATGCCCCGGCCCGTCGAAACGTGCGGGCCGGCCGCCTCTGCTTCGGAAACGAGTTTCCGGAGCATGGGCAGGTACTCCTCGGGCGGAGTGACAAGACCCGCCAGAACCACCGTGTAGAATTCCACGGAGGAGAGAGCCAGCCATCCCCGGGACCTGAGCTCATAGAGGCGGCGAGCCAGGACTCGAATCTCCTCGTACAGTCCCAGAGAAGCCTCCAGGGAAGACTCGCTGAGACGGCCGCCGGCCGCCTCGAGTTTGTCCGCCAATTCGCTCAGGGCCGCCCGGAGAAACCGGCGGGCTTCCCGGGTGTCCATGTACGGTAAAGACACCGTGTGGTAAAGATCCCCCGGGACATGGAGCTCCCAGATGTTCACGACACCGCAGGCCCCATCGCAGGTGTAGCCTTGCACGACACCGCTCAGGTATCGGTAGCCTCCGGTCAGCGCCTTCTCCAGGGCCCGGCGAAGATAGGGGCACACAAAAGCGGGCGCGACGGTCGAAGCGAGAGACAGCGCCGCCGTGCCGCCGCCCAGGATGCGCACCGGCACGAACCCGGCCGCATGAAGCATCTCGACCGGTGTGTACGTGCACAAGTACCCCAGGATCCTTCGGCCCGAAGAGGCCAGAAGGGCCAGCCGGTCGGCGTGGCCACGCCAGACCTCAGCGAAGGGCCGGATTTCCAAAGTCGTCATGTCTCGCGCCCCCTGTCCGGAATCGGGGCTTGCGCGGCGCAAGCCTGCTCCCAAGACAGGCCGCCGAACACGCGTTTGCAATCGTGGCGCAGGCGCTTCGGCCCATGAAATCTCCGAAGACAGCCCCGATCGGTCCGGACACTCTACCCGGAGCCGCCGTTCCGTTCAAGGCCCATGGGCCTTTCTGTGGGCCTCTCCGGAAGGCACTGCGGACACCCGGCCTTGAGAAGACGATTCAGGGGGGAATAAAAGCTCTTGCGCATCGCCGTGCGGGAGAACCCGGCCTGCCCCGCGGGTCACGAGCTTCGGAAGAGCTCGCCGCCCGCCTGGAGTTCTTTGAGGACCAGAGCGATTTCTCTGGCGCCCTCGGCCACGCGGTCGAAGCACTTCTTGTTCTCGCCAGAGGCGTAAAAACGGACGGCCGCCTCCATGTCAGTGAAATCCACTCCGGTCAGCTCCCTGCACGAAGAGGATCCGAGCCGCTTGTTCAGCCGCTTCACGAGTTCCTGCGCCGGAATCACGATCGGAAGCAGCCCATCGAGTCCCCCTTCGAGCTTTTCTCGGCCGACGAGAAGCCCCAAGACCATGACTCCGGCGACGTGGATTCCGCAGGTGAGTGACGAGACCAGCCCGCCGTGAAGCGCGCCTGCCGCCCGCAGAACCAGTGGATCTTCGATCCCCAGCTCATCCAGAAAAGCCGCCAGGATGCTCTGGGCGCAGCTTTCGTGCTGGCTCATGTTCCGGAAGGCCTTTTCTTTGACCCTTTCGATCCATTCCGGAGATTCGGGCAACGCGACAGGTTGAATCATGGGCGGATTCTCCTTATTGCTCGCAGAGCCGAAAAAATTCGCACTCGTCTCTCTCTTCACCCGTGGCCCGACGAGCAGCACCCGCCGGTACCTGTTGCCGTCCCCTCGGGTCTTCCTTGCGAGCTGTCCTCTTCTCCGGTCTTGCCGGACAGGGGACAACATGCGGACCCCTCCGCAGGCGCGGCTCGGCCCTGCAAGTGCGTTCCCAAGAGTCCGTCCGCAAAAGCTTTCATCTTTCCGGCGGCCTGCTCGCGGACGTGCTGGCCCGTCATCACGGCCTCCCGGAGCTTGTTTTCATCGATCCCTTCCGAACGCGCCATGGCCGCGATGGTCTCAAGGCACGGCATGCACCCGGCCGCCACTGCGGCTCCCGCGGCCACAAGGAGCCGCGTTTCTTTGTCCAGGGCGGGAACAGAGCCGTCTCTCTTCGGTTGCTCCTTTCTTGCGTGTGGCTTCTTGATCCCTCTGACCCGGATGCTCGAAAGCCGAAAGGGCTGGCTCTCGGAAGGCGTCACGTAATCGAGTCTGTCGACAATCGATACCTGTTCGAATCCGGCGTCTCGGATCATCGCGAGGTACTCGTCCTCGGTTACCGCTCCGGCCACGCAGCTCGCCCAAGCCGAGAGGTCCTGCCGCAGGTCCTCGGGCAGTCCCTCGGCCACCACGTCCGAAATCAAAAGTCTCCCCCCGGGCCTGAGAACGCGGTAGGCCTCGGCAAAAACCTTTTCCTTCTCGGGCGACAGATTGATCACGCAGTTGGAAATGATCCAGTCCACGCTTTCGCTCTCGACCGGCATCTCCTCGATCTTCCCCAACCTGAACTCGACATTCCCGTACCCGTTCTCCGCCGCCGTCTTCCGGGCCCTGTCGACCATCTCCTGCGTCATGTCCAGGCCGATGACTTTCCCGGACGGCCCGACCCTCTGGGCCGCCAGAAAGCAGTCCATCCCTCCGCCCGAGCCCAGATCCAGGACCGTCTCCCCGGCCTGAACCTCCGCGAACGCCAGCGGGTTTCCGCACCCGAAGGAGCTGCCGCTCGCCTCCCGGGGGATGGAAGCCAGCTCCGACGGGGCGTATCCGAGAGCCTCCGCGACCCCGGCGCCGGGCTGCGGCGCGCCGCACCCGTGAGAGCAACAGGTCCCCTGCTCCCGGATGAGTCCGGCGTAAAACTCGCTCACGCTCTTTCGGATCTCTTCGTGCTTCGTGGTCATAGGCCCTTCCTCCTCGTCGTCGTTTCGATATTTTTAAGATTCGAAAATTTTCGTACTTTCTCCTCAAAAAAATGCGCAGCCCGCCCCGGCTCCCTCTAGGAGACTTTCTTGCCTTTGCGGACCAGAACGAGCAGGGAGTTCGAGAAGGCGCAGAGGGCTTTCAAAGCCTCGGGATTCGGAAAGACCCGGATGAATTGACCCCTTCGCTGCACCTTGACCAAGCCGGCTTGGGCCAGTTCCTTGATGTGGTGGGAGATGGTCGAGGGCGCCAGTTGGAACCGTTGGACGATGTCCCCCACGCAGCTACACCGCTCCACGCAGGGCTTCTTCCCCTCCAGGGTTCCGGAAATTCCCTCCTGGCAGATCGCCTTCAGGATCTCCAGACGGCTCTCGTTCGAGAGGGCCTTGAAGAGGCGCGCGGGATCGTAGTCCATTGAGGCCGCTCCATCGATATTTCGAAATTTTTAAAATTATAGAAAAATAGAAAGGCCCTGTCAACTCCTATACGAGGAATCCCCTCTCTGGCCCCCGGCCGCCTGACCCCGCCGCGGGCCTACGGGAGCGGCCGAGTCGCGCAAGGCGCATCGCCGGGTCCATCCGAGGATCCGGGACAAAGATCGGGCAAGACCCCGCATGGAGTGAAAGACCGGAAAGCCGGCTTCGACGAAAGCCTCCTGGGCCGCGAGGAATTCTTTCATTCCTTCGAGATCCTCCGGCGGCCGCAGCGCCAGGAGAACCTGTTTCCCGGTCGCCTCCGCGGCCCCCTTCATGGCCCTGATGGCGGGATCGAGGAAAGTCTTGGCCGAAAAGCGGCCCATGCCCCAGCTTCCGATCGGGTGAAACCCGAGATGGTAGACGAGCATGTGGATCTCCGGCACGCGGCCGAGAATGTGCATGGCCGCGGAGATGGCGCTCGCATCGGTCATGTTCGTCGTGTCGATCGGGTTGATGAAGATGCCTCCGGCCACGGGCAGGTTCCGTTTGAGTTCGGCCTGCACGGCCGCATCGAGGGGCGGCAGGCGCAGGCCCTCCCGTTCCATCCCGTCGCCTGCCAGAACGCTTGGCCCCCCGCCAGCGCCGATCAGGGCCACGCCCGGGCCTGCGGGCAGAGGCCTGAGGAATCGCAAGGCGACCAGCACGTCGATCATTTCCTCGAGATCGTCCACCTGGATGGCATTCACCTGCCGGCAGAGAGCCTCGAAGATCGCAACCGACGTCGTCAGGCTGGCCGTGTGGCCGTGCGCGGCCCTCCTGCCGGCCTCGGTCTTGCCGCCTTTGTACAGCACCACGGGCTTTCGTGCGGCGATCCTGCCGAGGGCGCCCAGAAAACGCGGCCCGTCCTTGACGCCCTCAATGTAGGCAGCGACGATCTCGGTCTCCGGGTCGTCGCGGAAATAATCGAGAAGCTCGCTTTCATCCACGTCCAGCGCGTTCCCGTAGCTGACGACCTTGCTGAAGCGCAGGCCCCTGGCGCGGCTGTAGCTCGGCAGATTCTGGGCATGCCCGCCGCTTTGCGAGATGAAGGCGATCGGACCCGGTTCCAAGGGAACATCGTAGTGGTTCACCAGCCGGCTCTTGGGGACGAAAAGGCCCACGCAATTCGGCCCGATGATCCGGAAACCGCCCTGCCTGGCTTTCACGAGCATCTGTTTTTCCAGCCTCGCCCGTTCCGCGTCCCCGCTCTCGCCGAAGCCGGCGGTGAAGAAATGCACCGACTTCACTCCCTTGGCGGCGCATTCGTCGAGCAGAGCAAGAGCCGACTCCGCGGGGATGTTCACCACCACGTGGTCGACCGGCCCCGGAATCTCCAGAAGGCTGGGATAACACCGTAAGCCCAGGACCTCCTGGTATTTCGGATTGACCGGATAGATCGCCGGGAACTTGGCGACTTTGAGCGAATGGACGACAAGCTCGGCAAAGGCGAGCTTGGAAGCCGAAACGCCGACCACCGCAACCGAGCGAGGGGAAAAAATTTCGTCCAGAGGGACCCTCTTGGTCGTTTGGCATGCGCTCATGTCCGTCTTTCCTCGTCCCTGACAAACCCTCCTTTTTCATTCTCCGGCCGGAACTAGCCTTATACCAGTCTGAAAACATTTTGTCCTGCCCCGCAAGCCCCTCTCGGCCCGCCCCGCAGGTGTGCCCTCCACCAGGAGCCCCCTGGGGGGGCAAAATCGAGATTGACTCGTCCGTCCGTTTCGTTTACATTTTATCTAGAAAGGGACACATCCTCGAAAAAACCAAAGAGCCTGACGCCACGGAACCCCCATGCCCTCCAGCCTGCGAAAAGAACGAGACCGGCAGAGAAAAGAGAGGACCCGCCAAGCCCTGCTCCGGGCCGCGCAGAAAGTGTTCGCCCGAAAGGGGTACCACAAAACGCTCGTTTCAGACATCGTCTCCTCGGCGGGCGTCGGCCAGGGCACCTTTTACCGGAGCTTCCGAGACAAGCGGCACGTCCTCCAGACCTTGATGGAAGAGTTTCTGTCCAAGCTTCTCGCCGAGTTTTCCGAGATGGAGAAACACTTGCCTGCCGACGCGGCGGAATATCGCAAGGCCTCGATCGACGCGTTCCTGCGGGCCGCCCAGGTCGTCGGCGAGAACCGCAGACTTTGCCTTTTCCTCCTGCGCGAAGCGGTCACAGTGGACGATCGAATGGCCGAACTCGTGGGGCAGATGTACGACCGGTTCGCCAAGCGGGCGCAATTCTACCTCGATCACGCGATCGCCCGCGGATTCGCCCGGCCCTGCCGCTCCGATCTCGTGGCCCAGGCCATCGTGGGCATGGCCCTGCGCACGGCCGAGCTGTGGCTCAAAGGACGTTTCGGAACGGTTTCAATCGATGACATCATCGTGGAACTCGTGGACTTCGCGTTTCAAGGGTTTGCCTCCGGCGGTGCGGACACATCTTGACCCCGAAGGCACGGAAAAAGCATGGGCAACCGTTCCCTCTCAAGAAAACGGGTTCTCATCACCGGAGCTGGCGGCGGAATCGGCTCCCACCTGGCCCGAGAGTTCGCCAGGGCCGGAAACGACCTTGTCCTGACGGACCTGGACGCATCCAGGCTGGACCAGGCAAGCCGTCGCCTTTCAAGCATGGGCGTCTCGATCGAAACCCGGGCCCTGGACGTCTCGGACCGAAACGCCGTAGACGCCCTGGCCCGCTGGGTCGTGGGTGAACTGGGCGGACTGGATATCCTGGTCAACAACGCGGGCGTAGGCTTTCAGGCGGAACTGGCCGAGACGAGCCTCGAGACATGGAAAAAGCTCCTGGACGTCAACTTCCTCGGGCCCCTGTACCACGTTTACGCCTTCCTGCCCCACTTCAAGCAGAAGCGCTCGGGCCACATCGTGAACGTTTCCTCGGGCCAGGCGTTCTTTCGGCTGCCCACCTGGGGAGCGTACGCGGCCGTGAAAGCCGCCCTGGGCGTCTTCTCCGAAGTGCTCTGTTTCGAGCTTCGCAAGCACCACATCCGGGTTACGACCGTTTACCCGTTCCTCGTCAACACCCCCTTCTATGAAAACATCCAGGCAGCGACGCCGCGCGGACGATTCGCCCTGAGCCTCATCCCGTACTGCTCGATGTCTCCGGAACGGGCCGCCCGGATCATTTTCAAGGCCGTAAGCCGCGGAGCGAGGGTGGAATACGTAAGCAGGCTCAACGACCTGGGAAGAATTCAGGGGCTCATCCCTTTTGCGCGCGACCTCGTGTCGCACGCGAGCCACTTCTTCCTGGCGCAGGAAACGGAGAGTCGGCCATGACCAAGGCGGTGCGCGCACGGCTCCAAGCGATCCTGGGCCGGACGGCCCGGGCTCTCAGCGGAGACATCGGATTCACGGTCACGGAAGCCCTGGACGGCGAGCACGAATTCGCGCCGCCCTTCGGCCCTGCGGAAAAACGCCCCATGGGATTTCGCGTCACCTGGGGGCCTCGGCGGTTGGGTCCTTGGCTCGACCCTGCAGGAGAGCAATTCCTCGCGAGCGATCTTTGGGGCTCGGTGACCGTGGACGGACTGTGCCGCGAAGCGCCTTGTGCCGGCCGGCTCGAACTGCGCTACTTGCGGGATCGCTCGATCCGGTATGTCTTCGACTTCGAAGTGGACGGGACCCCATACCGGTTCGCGGGCGAGAAGGTCCAGATCCGCCCTTGGAACCTCCCGTGGTCCCACACGACCTGCTTCGGAACCATCACCCGAAGGGACACCGGCCAACTCGTCTCCACCTCGGTCGTCCGCTTTCGTCTTCGCAGGCTTCCCGCGTTCCTGGCCAGCTTCCGCTTGGTCGCAAGCGACAAAGACCCTCGCCGGCCCCCCACGCCAGCCTGACGCTGTTTCACACGAGGGGCTTTCAGAACCGCACGCTCGTCTGAAGGAAGAACCAGTCCGCGTCGTCCTTCTCCGGAAAGACGGCGGCTGCGGCTTCTGCGCCGAAGAAATGGGAGTAACCGGCCTGCGCTTCGACGTGCTCCGAGAGGGCGTACGTCCCAGTCAGATCGAGTTCGCTCCCCACGAAACGCTTCCCGCCCGCAAGCCTCGCCGCACGGCCCGTGGAAAAGGCATACCCGCCTGCGTACCCGAAGCTTCTCTGCGCCGGGACTCCTGATCCCGTATACCAACTATCCTTTTCCCCGCTCAGCCAGAAGAAGTGGCCGTCCACCTGGACCGAGAGCTTCTCGGCCTGCCTGACGAGGAACTGCAGGTACACATTCAGAAGGTTGGAGAGAGCCGCCGTGTCCATGTAGCCGTAATACTTGTGGTTCGTGGGGACAAGATTGAAAAAGGTCTTGTGGACGCCGGTCGCCGGGTCGTTGTCGCCCGAACCGTGAGCCACGCCCGCCCGGATCCAGGGCTTGCCCGTGGCCTCGGGAAGCTGATAGCCGACCTCGGCCAGTGCCGCGTAGGCAGCCTGGTCCGCGCGCCCCCAGCCGCCCCACTGGTAGCATCCCCACAACAGCAAGTCGGCGAGACCACGTCCCGGAGCGGGATACAGGCCCACCAGGCTTGCCCCTGCCGTGTGGATGTCGAGGCTCCCCCCGGCGATCCCTCTCGTCACTTCTCGGTCGTCATGATAAAAGATCTCGAAAACCCTGATTTCGGTTCCCTTGAGCAGGACGTCCTTCTTCAGAGTGAGGGACCCGCCCAAAACGTCCACGTCGTCCAGAGGGCTCATGGCGCCTCCGTACTCGGTCCCACCAGCGAGTACCTTGGAAGCGTAACCGTCCAGGAAATAAGGAGCCCTGTCGTAATAAACGTACGCGGCATCAAAGCGCCTCCCTACGTTGGGCCAGTCCCAGGTGCCGACCAATCTCTCCGAAAGTCTGGCCTTCTTGAGCCAGTCAAAAGCCGGTTGTTTGTGGAGAACCTCCACGCCCTCTCGGATCCCCTGCCTGCCCACACGAAAGCCCAGGCCCTCGACTGGAAGACCGCGGGCCTCCATGTAGAACTCCAGCACGTCCGCGTCCTGCGGGTTATTGTCCGGAGTGCTCAATGCGAAATATCCCGCCCCTGGGCCCGAGAGCCCCTTGTCCGGCAGATCGAAGCCGCCAGCGTATTGAAACTGGAAGAAGAAGGTCAGATCGCTGCCTGGATATCGCAGATAGGGTCTCACGCGCAGACTGTAGAAATCATAGTCCCCTTCTCCCGCAGCCGAGGGCTCTAACCCTCCCCACCACTCGTACCGGAGCCTGCCCTCGGCGCCTGCTTGGATTTTCTTGACCTCCTCCGTGAACTTTTCCCACGACAGGGAAGCGCCGGGCCGAGGCAGCGCCAGAAGGAGAAGGAAAATGAACACCAACATGACCATAGGGGTTCTCGTCCCCATGATTCGCTCCTTCAGATGAACAAAGTAAAAGTCCATGATCGCCGAACGGACGAATCCTGCTGCCTGACGCTCTCCAGGGGGTACAAGGCCTGAATTGACCAAGCACGGGGGACGCAAGGGAGAACCGGGATGCGGACCGAGCAGCCGGCGAGGAACCAGAGAAAGGAGGGCCTCAACCTTCCGGGCCCCCAATCCTTCTAGCCCATCTCGAGCATGCGTTCGAGGGCAATCCGCGCCCACGTGCGCGCTTCGGGATCGACCGAGACGCGATTCACGCGCCCGATTCCGTCCAGGGTCCTGAGAAGCTTGGCCAGGTCGATCCGGAACATGTTGGGGCAGAGGGAACGGGCCAGTTCGAAGACGTGTTTGTCCGGATGCTCCCGGGCGAGCCGGCTCACCAGATTGATCTCGGTGCCGATGAAGATCGTGCTGCCGGCGGGCGCCTCCTGGACATAGCGACAGATGAACTCGGTCGAGCCAGCCGCGTCGGCCTCGAGCACCACCTGCTCCCTGCACTCAGGATGCACGACGATCTTCGCCTCCGGGTTGCTCCGCCTCGCCTTGCGGACATGCTCAACCCGGAACCGGGTGTGGACGTGGCAGAAGCCCTTCCAGAGGATGAGGCTCGCCCGACGCACCTTTTCGACGATCTCAGGATCGCGGGGCGATGTCTCAGGATCCCACAGGAGGATCTCCCGGACAGGAATCCCGATACCCCGGGCCGTGTTCCGTCCGAGGTGTTCGTCCGGGAAGAAGAAGACCTTCTCGCTCTTCGCAAAAGCCCACCGGAAGGCCGCCGGCGCGTTCGAAGACGTGCAAACCGCCCCGCCGGACTTGCCGCAAAAAGCCTTGAGGACCGCCTCGGAATTCATGTACGTGAGGGGCGTGACCCGGCCCCGGCTCCCGTCTACGGCCTTTTCCACGATCTCCCAAGCCTCCTGGACAGAGGCGATGTCGGCCATGCCGGCCAGGGGACAGCCAGCGTTGAAGTCCGGATGCTGGACCGTCTGGTGCTCCCGGCGCAGGATCTCGGCGCTCTCGGCCATAAAATGCACGCCGCAGAAGACGATGTACTCGCATTCCTTCTGGGCGGCGGCCAGGCGGGACAAGCCGAGGGAATCGCCCCGGAAGTCCGCGAAGTCGATGATCTCCTGCCTTTGATAATGATGGCCGAGGATGACCAAGCGCCTGCCCAACTCCGCCTTTCTCTGGCCGATCCGCAGCCGAAGCTCTTCTTCGCCCAAACTCCGCAGGGCCCTTACGCTCTCCATGTTCAAACGCCCCCTACCCCCGTCACCCGGCCCCGGCCCTCGCCCGCAACCGTCCTTACAGCAGAGCGCCCATTTCCCGAACCAGTTTTCGGGCCTTGTCGCCGACGGCCTGCCCGAACTTCGCTTCCTCCTTCTCGAATGCCTTGGCCAGCTCCTTCATCTCGCCATCCGTGAGCTCCCTCTCCACCAAGGGATAAAAGACGTGATCCTCCCGGTGGATGTGTTGCCGCAGGAGCGATACATAGGCGGCCAGATTCTCTAGGAGAGCCGAGGACTGGACCTCCTGCCCCTTCCCGTACCCTTCCAGGGACTTTCCGATCTCTCCGATGAAGTCCCGGCCCCTTTCGTGCTGATACCGAAGCGACTCGAGCTGGGCGTCGATGGCGCCGTTCTTTCTCTGGGCCAGAAGGCCGAACATCACGTGCTCTTCCTTGAAGTGATGATACTTGAGCACGAAGGTTCGCGCAAACTCCAGGGCCTTCTCGAAGAACTCCGTCTTGGGCCTCTCGCCCGCCTCGAGCTTCTCCTTGGCCAGGCTGAGGCTATCCAGGGCCTGCCGGATCAGGCCGTGTTCGTTGGCGAGGACTTCCAGGGGTCTCATGGCGGCTCCTCCTTTTCTCCTTTTGTTGCGATCTATTCAACGCCTCGGGACGCGCGCCGCGGGCCCGCGGCGCGCCCTTTTGCGTCGAAGCATACAGGAAGGCCTTGGGGCCTTTCCTTGACGCAGATCAAGGGGATGGGATCGGAGCCGCCGGTGTCCGCCTCTCCACTGCCGGGGCGGCGGCTCAGGCTCAGAAGCGGACTTCCATGGCCTGCACCGGGCAAACCAGCACGCAGTACTCACAGGCCGTGCACCGGTCAGAATCATACACGACGCGTCGGGTCGCCGGGTCCGCCGCCAGCGCGCCGCTCGGGCACAGGGTCACGCAGGCTCCGCACTGGATGCATCGATCGTCGTCGCGCACCACGTCCCGGGAAAGGGGCTGGTGGGAAATCCCTTCCCCCTCCAACCGATCCAGAGCCGCCTGAAGATTCCGGGGCTCCGCCGAGATCTCCAGGACCATGAGGCCGCCGGTCTCAGGAGAGACCTGGGCCCTGAGAATGTTGAAGTCGAGACCGAACTCCCGAGAAAGCTGACAGAGTACAGGCTTGTCCACGAGCCTGGGCGGATACTTGATCACGATGCGTCGGGTGGTCATCTTCGGCCTCCTTCCCGTTGCAGACGTTCAATGGGCTCCTCGATGGGCCTCTCGTGCAGGGGTTTGAAAGTCAGGCCCGACTCGGCCCCCGGGATGGGCGCCACGGGGCTCGTGAGGAGAAATCGCCCCTCGAGAATCCACTTCTTGAGCTCCTCGGCGATCTTCAGGGCCATGGGGTAGCTCGAAAGAGACCCGGTGGGCACCTCGCGCCCCTGAAACCGGATGCAGCCGGAGCGAAGCTCGGCATAATTGACCTCGCCCAGCGTGTCCGGCAGCCGCTCGGGGTAGGCTTTGCTGTAATCCACGATCTGGGTCCAGATCTCCTCGTCCCGGACAGCCGTGAATCTTGCCATTTCCTCATCCAGGATCGGGATCGGAACGCCCAGGCCCACGACCAGGGTGGCTCCGTACCCGTAGAAGCTCGCCCCGCGCAAATACTCGGGCCGCATCTGCTTCAGATCCCCGATCACGGCCAGGGTGCCGGCCGGCGCCTGGGGCACGCCGTTCGGCTTTCTCGGGATGGACGGGTTGTGCTGCGTGCCCTGCCAAGCCACGTAGCCCACGCCGCCTCCCAGAAACACGCGCGTCCCGATGCCGATCGTCCGGTAAAGCGGGTCGTTGAGCAGGGGCGAAAGCTGGCCAGCCGAGCAATAGGTGGCATTGCCCAGCTTCGGCTTGAGCACGCCCATGTACGTGTAGATCGTCTTGTTCGAAAGGTTCACCGCGCAATTGTAGTTCTGGTATCCGTTGCGTGGATTGAACAGCACGGCCTCGTTCACGTCCGCGATGCGGATCAGGGTCTCGAGTTTCCTTCTCGGGTAACAGTCCGTCCCGTACGCCTCCACGACGAGGCGAATGTCCTTGCCGGCCACGAACTCCTCGATGACGTGGCCGCCGCCGTACCGAAAGCGGCCAGGCCGCACCTTGTTCCGCGGGTCGTCCTCCGGAAGGGCGGTGCATCCCAGATAGATGTCCACAGCCGCGAAGCCGGTGTAGGCGGGCACGTCGTTCAAGGTGCAGCGGCCGCCGCCGGCCTTGATCCTGGGCTTGGAGTGTCCGAGGTTGACGTACATGCCCGAGGAGCACATCGGGCCGAACGTGCCGGTGGTCACGACGTCCACGACTTCGGCCGCTGCCTTGGTCCCTTTTTCGGCCACGATGCCGATCATCTCCTCGGCATTCACCACTACGGCCCTGCCCGCCCGGATCTTTTCGTTGATCTCCTCGATCGTCTTTGCCATGTCGTCTCCTCCTAGTGACTTCAGAAAAGCGCCAGCCCGCCTGGGAGCCACCGCCCGCGATCCACCCTTGTATCCTACCAATAAAGTATATAATAATCCAGCGTTCTCCTTCGCGGCCTTGATCCAAGTCAAGAATTGGGCTGGGAGGCCTCCCCCAGGCACAGCCCGGCCCACGGGCGCCGACGGCCCAGCCTCAGGCCGCGCCGACGCGGAACGTCCTTGCCTGGACGGGCGGGCAAGCAAGAAATCCCCGCCCTTTTGATCTGGATCAAAAAAAACCGGCGTGGCCTGTGGTTTGATTGATTTCGGACCCGCTACCCTGCGCAAAGGAGGGAAGAGCCATGAAAGTCGAAACACTCAAGTCCTGGGCAATCGCCAGTTTCGTGGTGGCCCTGGCCGTCCTCATCGTGGGAGGACTGTTCGCCAAGGACAGGGTGCCGCCCTATCCGCAAAGTGTGGTCGGTCCGGCTGGTCAGCTTACGGACCGCGCCACGATCCTGAAAGGACAGAACACCTACCAGCGCTACGGCCTCATGGATCACGGAAGCGTATGGGGCCACGGCTCGCTGCGGGGCATGGACTTCTCGGCGCTCACGCTGCACAAGATGGGCGAGTTCATGCGCGAGTTCCACGCCCGTCAGGAGTTCCAGGCTCCTTTTGCCTCCCTCGGCGCAGGAGACCAGGAGCGAATCCGGGCGACGGTGATCCGGGAGATCAAGGCCAACCGGTACGATCCCAAGACAGGCACGCTGGAGCTGACCCAGTCCCAGGCTTTTGCCTTCGAGGAACTCGCCCGGTTCTGGCAAGACCTGTTCCGCGATGGAGACCCGAAAACCGGATTCCTGCCGGGTACCGTGCCGGACGAAGCCCAGCGCAAGGCCCTGAGCCACTTTTTCTTCTGGACCGCCTGGGCCGCCGGCACCTCCAGACCGGGTCTTTCCCACACCTACACCAACAACTGGCCCTACGACCCGACCGTGGGCAACCAGGCCTCGCCGGGCGCCCTCCTGTGGAGCATTCTTTCGATTCTAGGCCTTTTCGTCGGCCTCGGGGCCATTGTCTACGTCGTTCACCGCTACCGATTCTTCTACGGCGAGACCAAGGGCGCCCAGGTGGGACAGAAGCTTCTGGAGATGCCCCTCGCGAGCAGCCAGGTCAAGGCGGCCAAGTATTTCATCGTCGTGGGCCTGCTGTTCGTGCTGCAGATCCTCAACGGCGGCCTGCTGGCCCATTACACGGTCCATCCAGCTTCCTTCTACCTGCCCTTCATCGCCAAGTGGGTCCCCTATAGTCTCTCTAAGAGCTGGCACCTCCAGCTCGGCATTTTCTGGATCGCTGTCTCCTGGGTCGGCACGGCCATCTATCTGGCGCCGATCATCGGAGGGCACGAGCCCAAGGGCCAGGGCGCCCTCGTGGACCTCCTGTTCGGGGCCGTGCTGGTCGTGGCCCTGGGAAGCCTCTTGGGGGAGTATCTCGGTATCAAGGGTTACTTGGGCTCGCTCTGGTTCTGGCTCGGTCATCAGGGGTGGGAGTTTCTGGAGCTGGGTCGGCTTTGGCAGATCCTGCTCCTGGCGGGCCTCGTCTTTTGGCTCCTCATCGTGTATCGGGCTTTGGCCCCGAAGCTGGCGGGCCTCAAGAAAGATCCCTCCGGCCTCACCCAGTTCTACACCCTGAGCGCCATCGCCGTGGTGGCTTTCTTCGCCTTCGGCCTTTTCTACGGCCGGGGCACCCATCTGACGGTGGCCGACTACTGGAGGTGGTTCGTGGTGCACATCTGGGTGGAGAGCATCTTCGAGTTCTTCGGCGTGGCCGTCATCGCTCTGTTCCTGGTGACCCTGGGGCTCGTGGAGGTTACTTCGGCTATGCGGGTCTCGTACCTGACGGCGATTCTGGTCTTTGTGAGCGGCATCATCGGCACAAGCCATCACTACTACTGGTACGGCGGGCCGGGCTTTTGGCTCGCCTTGGGAGGCGTTTTCTCGTCCCTCGAGCCGATCCCGCTCATTCTGCTCGTGGTGCGGGCGTGGATGGAATATGGGGCCATCCAGAAGGCCGGAGGCGATTTTCCGTACCGGTGGCCCCTGTATTTTTTGACGGCATCGTCCTTCTGGAACTTCCTCGGTGCGGGCGTGTTCGGCTTCATGATCAACCTGCCCATCGTCAACTATTACGAGCACGCCACCTACCTGACCTCGAACCACGGCCACACGGCCCTGTTCGGCGTCTACGGCATGCTGTCCCTGGCCCTGGTTCTGTTTTCCTGGCGGTCCCTCGTGGAAAGCCGCTTCTGGAACGAGAAGATCCTGAAGCTATCCTTTTGGGGCTTGAACGGTGGTCTTTTCCTCATGTTCCTCACGGTCCTTCTGCCCGTGGGCTGCTACCAGGTATGGAAAGTGCTCACCCATGGGTTGTGGTACGCCAGGAGCTCGGATTTCTACAATCTGCCCCTTGTCCAGGCGCTCGGCACATGGCGCATGGTGCCGGACCTCGTCATCATCGTGGCTGGAGCCTTGCCTCTGGCCTGGTTCCTGGTGACGACCTATCCGAAAATCCGAAAAAAGCCTTCTTTGTGAATCTTCCGGCAGGGGGGTCCTCCCCGTTCTCCTGGAGGACCTCCTACCTGCTTCGGGCGAGCCAAAAGACGAAGCTGGCTGACTCGACACGCCACCCGAGAAGACGAATGGTGCCTATTGAAAACAACCTGACGAGACCGACACGAGCAGCCGGACGGGAAGACACAGCCGGTTGGGGATGGATCCGGCCGGCCGTACAGGCCGGATTCCTCCTGTTCTCCATCCTGCTCGGTGTCGAATTCGGCCGTTTCGTCTCCTTTCTGGCACAGCCGGCGGGTGTGACAGAAGTCTCGAGGCCTGCCTCGGTCGAAGCTTATCTTCCGATCAGCTCCCTCATGAGCCTCACCTATCTCGTCAAAACAGGCACGGCCCACCGGGTTCACCCGGCCGGCTTGGTCATTTTCTGCGCGGTTCTGATTTCGTCCATTACGCTCCGCCGAGGCTTCTGCTCCTGGATCTGTCCGATCGGCACCCTCTCCGAGCATCTTCATAAGGCAGGCAGAAGGATCTTTGGCAGGAATCCTCGTCTCCCGGTGTGGCCCGATCGTCTTTTGCGGCTGGCCAAGTACACGCTTCTGGGGTTCTTCCTCTGGGCCATCCTGCCCATGCCGGCCGAGGCTCTCAAGGAATTCCTCGACGGACCTTACAACCGTATGGCCGATGTGAAGATGTACCTCTTTTTCGCCGAGATCAGCGCGACCGCCGCGGTCGTCCTGGTCACGTTCGCCGCGTTGTCTCTGCTCATCCAGAACTTCTGGTGCCGCTATCTGTGCCCTTATGGAGCCCTTCTCGGGCTCCTGGCCCGCCTGAGCCCTTTGGGAGTCCGGAGGGACCCCACCCGGTGCAATCTCTGCCGGCGATGCGACCGAACGTGCCCAAACCGAATCCAAGTTTCCAAGACCCGGTTTGTCGCCAGCGAGGAGTGCACCGCGTGCTTTTCCTGTGTAGCGTCCTGCCCGATTCCCCAGGCCCTTCGGTTCTGCGGCCCCAAAGGAGCGCCCTCGATCGGCGCGCCGGTGTACGCCGCGCTCCTGCTCCTGTTGATTCTGTTCGTTCCGCGCCTCTTCGCCTCCCTCGGCTACTGGGAATCGAACACGCCCCTGTCTGTCTACAAGCGGCTTTACGCAACCATCCACGCGATCGATCATCCCCGCGGCCCGGTCCGCGCCCAGGCGCCGCCGGCCGCCCCGGATACGATCGAACCCCCTTGGTCCGGCCGGGCGCCCTGAGCCCGCAAACCGCCCCGCGTCCATTGTCGCACTGCTTCGATTCCAGCAGCCTGGGCGCGATCTGGACACCAGGTCTCGGCTGTGGTATTTCAAAAGGGCCGTTCGTGGGCTCGGGCGGCGCGTTCCGTGCGGCGTTCCGGCTCGGGCCGTCCGGGCCGCTCCATCCTTTTCCGGTTCTTGGGACTCAGGCGAGCATGGCGAGAAAACCTTCTCCCCGGGCCAAAGGGTTGAATCCTTTTGGCGACCTCATCGGGCTTAGGTTCACGGCCTGTCGGGACGGTTACAGCCGGTGCGAAATCGAAGTCCACGAAGACCTCCTGAACCCGCACGGCGTTCTCCATGGAGGCGTTCTTTACAGCATGGCCGACACGGGCATGGGAGCTGCCTTGTATCCGTCTCTGGCCGAGAACGAACTTTGCGCGACCGTCGAAGTCAAGATCGCTTATTTCCTACCCGTGCGCAGGGGCACCGTCACCTGCGACACCAAGGTCGTCCACAGGCGAAAGACCGTCGCGTTTCTCGAGTCCGAAATGGCTGCGCAGGAAGGCATTGTGGCCAAAGCGACAGGGACCTATTCCATTTTTCAAAAAAGAGAACCCGGTCAGGAAGCGAAACCGCAGAGGGCAGTGACTTCTTGAAGACCGGAGCGAACCGCGGCAGCGAGAAAGGAGGATCTTCGATGGCCAACCTCGCAACCACCTATATGGGCCTCAGGCTGAAAAACCCTCTCATCGTCGGCTCCTCGGGTCTGACCGCCACCGTGGCGGGCGTGAAGGAGCTCGCGGACAAGGGAGCCGGCGCGGTCGTCCTCAAATCGATTTTCGAAGAAGAGATCGCCTTCGAACTCGACCAGGTCATCCGCAAGGCCAAGTCCGCCGTGTACAACCTCGAGCAATTCGATTACATGGATTATCAGATCCGGGAAGAAAAAATTCAGAAATACACCCAGCTCATCGAAGGGTGCAAGAAGGCCGTGTCCATCCCGGTCATCGCGAGCGTCAACTGCGTGTATTCGCACGAGTGGAGCGCCTTCGCGAGGCATCTGGAGGCGGCGGGCGCCGACGCCCTCGAACTCAACATGTTCTTCCTCCCCTCGGATCTCCACCGCTCGATCAAGGACCGGGAGAAAGCCTATTTCAACGTGATCGACAAAGTCCGCAGGGAGGTCAACATCCCGGTCGCTCTCAAGATCAGTTACTACTTCACGGACCTGGCCAAGATGATCCAGAGGCTGGCCGACACCGGCGTCTCGGCCCTGGTTCTCTTCAATCGCTTCTACAGCCCGGACTTCGACATCGAGAAACTCCAAATCACGCCGGGCCACGTGTTCAGCTCGCCCGGAGAACTCTATCTTTCCCTTCGCTGGGTGGCCATGATGTCCGGAAGGGTTCGCTGCGATCTGGCCGCTTCGACGGGAGTTCACGACGGCAAGGCCGTGATCAAGCAACTGCTGGCCGGCGCGAAGGCCGTGCAGGTGGTCTCGGCCCTGTATCGAAAGGGCAAGGGCCAACTGGGCGTCATGCTCGCGGAGCTCGAAGACTGGATGAAGCGCCACAAGTACAAGAGCATCGATCAGTTCCGGGGAAAGCTCAGCCAGAAGGAAAGCACGAACCCGGCCACGTACGAGCGCGTCCAGTTCATGCAGTATTTCGGCGCGAAGAAATAGAGGCCCTCCCTCGGAGGTTCCCTCTCCTGCCGTGTCCCTTGCCACGCGGGTCGGAGGGGTCTTCGAGTCCGCCGCGGACGCGGCGGTTCGCGCCTCAGGGAGAGGGGACTTGCCCGTCCCCTCTCCCCGCCCCTATAAATTTGACGCCTCGACAGAACCTTGACGTCCGTCTCGATCAAGCCGGATCGATCGCGTTTGGCTTGTAGGACGGAAGAGGAATTTGCCCCCGGGCGGATTCCGGCTCGAAACGGACTCCCCTCCGACGGAAAGCCCTCCTAACCCTCCGAGAACAAAAGGCAAACGTTTTCTTTCCCCCTGTCGTCTGCCCGCGTTGCACGCTGCCGGAAAATCCAATCTTGACAGTGTTCGTCCCCCCCGGGCCACGGCCACGGAGGCAAAAACGCGGTGGCACACTGATTGCTCTAGGCCTATTACGGGGGCTCAGGGCTTGGAAAGCCCACCCGATCCAAACGCGGCTCTTGGAACACAGGCCGCACCAAGAGAGAGGGCGAAGCCATGAACCAAGCAACGGCCATGGATTTCAAGGAATTGATTCAGGAGGCCCGGGCGAGAAACGGCAAGAGACACTTCCGGGGCACCTTTGTCGAGTACTTGGAACGGGTAAAAGAGAACCCGAAAATCGCCAAGCTCGCCCATGCCCGCATCTACGACATCATCACGCAGCCGGGATTCCGGATCCTCAACAAGGAGGAGAACCCGAAGATCCGCAGGCTTTTCCGCAACGAGACCGTCAAGTCCTACAAGTTCTTCGAGAACGACTTCTTCGGGATGGAGCGGGTGCTGGCGAACATCGTCCGCTACTTCCGCTCCGCCAGCCTCAGAGGCGAGGAGAGCCGACAGGTCCTGTACTTGGTCGGACCCGTGGGAAGCGGTAAATCGAGCTTGATCGAAAAGATCAAGGAAGGACTCGTCCGGAGCGAGCCCTTCTACGCCCTCGAAGGCTGCCCCATGCACGAAGAGCCGCTCCACCTGGTTCCCCATCACCTTCGATCCCAGATGGAGAAGATCCTGAACGTATCCATCGAAGGCGACCTCTGCCCCGTCTGCCGGTATCGTCTTCGGGAGGAGTTCCACAACGAGTACGAGAACTTTCCCGTGGTCACCGTGGAGTTCTCCAAGAGAGCCCGGCGCGGAATCGGGGTTGTGCCCCCGGTGGATCCCAACAACCAGGACACCTCCGTTCTGATCGGATCGGTGGATATCTCCAAGCTCGACAAGTACCCCGAGGACGATCCCAGGGTGCTGAGCCTCAACGGTGCCTTCAACGCCGGGAACCGGGGCATCGTGGAATTCATCGAGGTCTTCAAGAACGAGATCGAGTACCTCCACATCATGATCACCGCCACGCAGGAGAAATCCATTCCGTCGCCGGGCCGGCAGAACATGATTTACTTCGACGGCGTGATCGTGGCCCATTCCAACGAAGCGGAATGGAACAAATTCAAGGCCGACCACACCAACGAGGCCATCCTGGACCGGATCGTCAAGATCGAGGTGCCCTACGTCCTGGAGCTGAGCGAAGAGATCAAGATCTACGAGAAGATCCTCCGGAACAGCAATTTTGACGCCCATATCGCGCCCCATACGATCGAGATCGCTGCCATGTTTGCGATCCTGACGCGGCTGCATGAGACGAACAAATGCGACCTGATGACCAAGCTCAGGATCTACAACGGCGAGGAGGTGGTCGAGAAAGGGCAGGCCAAGAAGATCGACGTCGAAGAGCTTCGAGAGGAGGCGCCCAACGAGGGCATGACAGGCATCTCGACCCGGTTCATTCTGAAGGCTCTCGACAACGCCCTTTCCGACAGCGAGTCGAACTGCATCCACCCGATCAACGTCCGGGAGGCGCTGATCGCGATGCTCAAGGAATCGAGTCTGCCCGAAGATCTCCGCAAGAAATACCTAGGCTTTCTCCAAGACACCCTCCACAAGGAGTACCTGGGGATCCTCGAGAAAGAAATCACGCGAGCCTTTGTGCACAGCTACGAAGAGCAGGCCGAGGCGATCTTCGCCAATTATCTCGACCATGCCGAGGCCTACGTGAACAAGACCAAGGTCAAGGATCCAACGACCAAGGAGGAGCTGGAGCCGGACGTGGAGTTTCTCAAGTCCATCGAGGAACAGATCGGAATCTCCGGAACCGCCGCCGACGGATTCCGCCAGGACGTCACCTCCTTCATGTTCTCGGTCGTCCGCAGAGGGATGAAGATCGACTACCGGTCCTACGAGCCTCTCAAGGAGGCGATCGAAAAGAAACTGACGACCTCCGTGCGGGAGCTCTCGCGCGTCATCACCAAAGCGAAGACCCGGGACCAGAAGCAGCAGCAGAAGTACGACGCCATGGTGGCCGAGATGATCCGCAACGGCTATTGCGAGCACTGCTGCGACGTGGTTCTCAAGTACGCTTCCCATCACCTCTGGAAGGATTAGGAGTCGCTCCCAAGTCCGGGCTGACGCGCACAAGACCCTCCCGACAGACAAGAGGTTCGCACCCATGGCCGTGTTCCGGGATTTCAGGAAGGAAGGAATCGATCGGAGCGCCCGGGACCGGGCGCGGCACCGGCAGCTCGTGCGCGAGGCGATTCGCGACAACGTGGGGCATGTGATCTCCGAGGAGTCGATCATTGGCCAGAGCGGCGACAAGAAGATGAAAGTGCCCATCAAGGGCCTAAAGGAGTTCCGCTTTATCTTCGGAGAGAGCGCGCCGGGGGTGGGACAGGGCGACGGCAACTCCAAGCCGGGACAGGTCATCCAGCGCGATCCCCAGGGCGTCCGGGGCCTGCCGGGCGAGCCGGGCAGCGAACCCGGCGAGGACATCTACGAAACGGAGATCACCCTGGAAGAACTGGTCGAGCTGCTCTTCGAGGATCTGAACCTTCCCGAGATGGAGCGCAAGCGGTTTCACGTCCTCGAATCCGAGCGGCAGGTCCGACCGAAGGGATATCGCCTCAAAGGCATTCGGCCGCGCCTGAGCAAGAAGAAGAGCCTAATCGAGAAGATCCGGCGGGAGCAAAGCCTCGCGCGGGGAGGCGCCCCGGAGAACGAGGCGGAGGAACGGGTCCCCTTCCACGAGCGGGACCTTCGCTACGTCCACAAGGTGGTGCGGCCCAAGACGTTTTCGAACGCCGTGGTCCTTTGCATCATGGACACCTCCGGCTCCATGGACGTGACGAAGAAGTACCTTGCCCGGAGCTTCTATTTCCTCCTGCACCGGTTCCTGAAGACTCGGTATCAAAACGTGGAGGTCGTTTTTATCTCCCACGACACCGAGGCGCGGGAGGTCACCGAGGACGAGTTCTTCCACAAAGGTGAATCCGGGGGGACCATGATCTCCTCCGGGTACAAGAAGGCCCTTCGGATCATCGAGGAACGGTTCAACCCCGACCTGTGGAACATCTATGCCTTCCACTGCTCGGATGGCGACAACTTTCCAAGTGACAACGAGGACGCGATCCGCTGCGCCAGGGAGCTGGCCCGGGTCTGCCGGCTGTTCGGCTACGGCGAAATCAAACCCGTCCACAGCCCCTCCTGGAGCTCCATGCTCGAGATGTACAAAGAGATCAAACAGGACAACTTCGTCACCGTCACGATCCGGTCGAAGGAGGAACTCTGGCCGGCCTTCCAAACGTTCCTCAAACACGACCGCTCCGAACGGGCTCTGGCTTCCAATGGGTGATTACACGATTGCAGAGCTGGAGAAGTGGGACGAGAGGATCCGCGCCGTAGCCGAAGGCTTCGGCCTGAGGCCGTACCCGCAGGAATTCGAGATCTGCGACTACAAAGAGATGATCGGGTACGAAGCATACGCCGGCATGCCGGCCCATTATCCTCACTGGTCCTTCGGCAAGGCCTACGAACGGAGAGAGACCCTTTACCAGCTGGGAATCGTGGGCCTTCCCTACGAGATGGTCATCAACTCGAACCCCGCGCTGGCCTATCTCCTGCGGGACAATTCTCTCCTTCTGCAGATCCTGACGATCGCCCACGTGTACGGCCACAACGATTTCTTTCGGAACAACAGATCGTTCTCTCTCACCCGGCCCGAATACACCCTCGAACGGTTCAAGGCCCACGCGGACCGGGTCCGGTCTTACACGGAAGACCCCAGCATCGGCGCGGAAAAGGTCGAGAGGATCCTGGACGCCGCTCACGCGCTCCAGTTCCAGTGCCGGCGGGCCCGGGGTGTCAAGAAGCGCTCAGAAGAAGATCAGAAGCGGTCGGCTCTCGAAAAGGCCCGACCGCGGCAGGATCCGTTCCAGTCGATTCATGCGCGGCAGGAGGTTCGCCCTCCGGATCTGAACCGGGTCCCCCTGGAGCCGGAAGAGGATATCCTCCTTTTCCTTCGAGACCACAATCCGTACCTCGAGACATGGGAAAGAGACCTGCTGACCATCGTCATCGAAAGGGCGGACTACTTTCTTCCGCAGATCGAAACTAAGATCATGAACGAGGGGTGGGCCAGCTACTGGCACTACCGGATCCTCAACGCACTCGACCTCGACCCGGACCTTCAATTCGAATTCATGATCCGCCACAACCAGGTGCTCCGTCCCCTGAAGGGTGGAATCAACCCCTATCATCTCGGTTGTAGGATCTTCGAGGACATCTTTAGACGCTGGGAAACTCCTTCCCGGCAGGAGCAGGAAGAATACGGCCTTCCGGGCGGGCAGGGGCTGGAAAAGATTTTCCTGGTCCGGGAGGCGGACAGAGATGAATCCTTTCTGCGCCAATACCTGACCGAGGAGCTGGTGCGCGACCTGGATCTGTTCCGGCATGAGAAACGGGGCGGCGAACGCGTGATCTCCCACGTCGCGACGCCCGAGGACTGGACAACGGTCAAGGAGACTCTGCTGAAGAGCGTGGGCCTGGGAACGGTCCCGGTCATCCGGATCGTGGAAGTGAAGACTCACGGGAGCCATGAAATGATCTTGCGGCACGAGTTCGACGGCAGAGAGCTCGATGCCGAATACGCCGAAAGAACCCTCCGCTACATCCAGCGGCTCTGGGGCAGGAAGGTCGTTCTCGAGACGAGACTCGCAGGCGAGCGCTGCCAGATGAGCTGCGACGGCAAGGAGGGGAAGGTACAGATCTCAAGGCTCTGAAAGCCTGCTCCCGCCCGCCCGGGTCTTGCCTGTCGACCCTGCCAGGGCAGGAGCAAGCCTCTTTGTCCCGTCGCCAGACTGTCCCTCAAATGTTCTGGCCAGCCAAGAACCCGGACGTGATGGCTTCCATCAGCTTGGCGGGTTCCGCGCAATCTCCAATGACATAAACCTCGGGGCACCTTCCCTGGAACCTGTCGCCCAGGTCCCTGTTGGTCGTGATGTTGATCGGAACCACCGTGTCCGACTCGACAAGGGTTTCGCTCTCTTTGTGTCGGATCCTTACCCCTTGGTCCGTCACCTCCACGACCTCGGCCTGGGTGAACAATTCGGCCCCCCCCTCCCGGAGATTCTTCAGGAACACCCAGCGGTGGATAATATCGACATCGTAGCCCATGCGCCTGGAGGACTCCACGATCGAAACCTTCTTGCCCCGATGCAAAAGGGTTTCCCCCAGCTCAACCCCTGCAAAGCCTCCTCCCAGGATCGCCACCCGCCTCCCGAAAGGAAAGGGACCCTTGAGGAGCCATCGCAGAAGACGGGGATTGTAAAAGAAGCGAACGAAAAGGGCGGCAAAGAACGATAGAAGCCTTCTTGCGAATCCGCCTTTCGAGATCGGCCGCCCCCCCAGGATGGACTCTGCGTCGCTCCGGGTCAGCACGATGTCCTTGTCCATCCCGGGCACCTGGGGAGTGACCGCCTTTCCTCCCTGCGCCACCACGAGAACGTCCGGATTCATCTTCTGCACCAGCTCAGGGGTCACTTCGGTGTTCAGTCTCACGTCGATGGCAAGCTTCTTGACCTCTCTGACCATGTACTGGAGCACCGGCCCGATGCGCGGATTCGTGATCGAGCTCAGGAGCATCGCGCCACCCAGCCGAGGCCTTTTCTCGCAAAGCGTCACCCGATGCCCGCGCAGCGTCGCGATGCGCGCGGCCTCCATGCCTGCCGGCCCGCCCCCGACCACAAGGACGCGCTTGTTCTCCCGAGCCGGCCGTTCCTCCGGGTACTGCCACTCTCTTCCCATCCTGGCGTTCACGGTGCAATGGACCGGCGGATCATCGGATGCAGCCATACAGCGGCAGCAATTCATGCAAGGCCGGATTTCCTTGAGCCTCCCGGTCTGGGCCTTGAGCGGCAACGCAGGATCCGCCACCAGAGCGCGCGCCATGTACACCATGTCCGCGCGGCCTTCCGCTACGACCCGCTCCGCGACCCAGATATCCTGGATCTGGGTGCCGGCCGCCACCGGAATGCTCACCACGCTCTTGACGCCCTCGGCCAGATGGACCCATGAGCCTTGCGGCACCTGGGTTTGGATCATCGCGACCGACGCATTGTGCCAGCCGGCCATCACGTCGATCTCCGCAACGCCGGCTTTCTCCAGCATGGGGGCCATCTTCTTCGTATCTTCCAGGCTGTATCCCTTTCCGTCCAGCAGATCGGCGCCGCTGATCCGACACAGGATGGGAAAGTCCCCACCGGTTTTCTTGCGGATGTTTTCAATGATCTCAAGGAAGAACCGCATCCTGTTTTCCAGGCTGCCCCCATATTGGTCCGTGCGCTTGTTCGTGGCGGGCGAAATGAACTGGGCGATCACGTAGCCGACGGCCGCGATGATCTCCACCGCGTCAAAGCCCGCTTCCTGGGCCCGGCGCGCCCCGTCTCCGTAAGCCTCGACGATCTGTTGGATCTCCTCGACCGTGAGTTCCTTCGGCATGGTCGGCTCAAAAGGCCCCCCCATCCGAAAGGGTGTCCCCGGTTTTCCCGTACAGGTGATCCCCGATGGGCTCACCAACTGGACCGGGCCGTCTCCAAAAGCCCAACTGTACCCAACTCCCATCTGGGCGTAGATTTTCGCGCCGTAGGGATGAACCGTGTTCACAAGATCCTTCAGCCCCGGAATGAACCGGTCGTCGTACAACCCCAGCATGGGGTCCTGGATCAGGCGCGTCGCCGTGCAGCTTACGCCCATGAGCGCCACTCCGCCCTTGGCGCGCTCCAGATAAAAAGCCTTGGCCGCCTCCGATACGCTCCCTTCCTCCCCCATGGCGATCGCCATGGCCGGCATCTTGATCCGGTTTTTCAATACCATCCTTCCGACGCGGATCGGCTCGAACAGCTTCGTTGGTTTTCGGGGAGCAACCGCATGCCTCACAATCGATATCTGACGCAGCATTTCCGTGTTCTCCTTCCATGAAAGGACGATTCAAAGCTGCCTTTTTCCTCCTCCAATTGCTTCCTTCCCCCTTTTGCTCTTCTTCCGTGCTTTCCTCGTCTTTTCCGGCAATCGCCCAAACAGCTCGCCACCGTCTTACCCTAAAAGGGAGCTTAACTGCTTAGACTGACCTTCTATAGGATTGACATGCTATCAAATCTACAAGAACGCCGTCAACCGGGCAGGGATAGAGCCGTACAGGCGAACGAGGCTCGGGGGGACGGATCTCGGGACAGGGCATCCCTCCATTTTCCGTACCCAAAATAACCAGCATATAAATGACTCTTCATTTTTTCTTAACAAAAGACGGAGAAGATAGAGATCTAAGGTCAACAGTCCAGACCGTCGTGTTTCAGCTTGTCTTCGCCCCCCTTGCGCGTCCGCAAGAGGTGTGGACCGCTTCTGTCGTATACCTTTTGGTCGAGAACGCAACCCATGGGTTACATTCTGGTCGTGGAGGACGAGAAGGACCTGCGCGAGCTGGTTTGTCACCACTTGCAGAAGGAGGGGTTTCAAGTCGAGGGGGTCCCAGACGCGGAACAGGGCTACACACAAATCCAGGAAAGACTACCCGAAGCGATTGTGCTGGATCTCATGCTGCCCGGGATGCAGGGCACCGAACTCTGCAGATTGCTCAAATCCCACGAACAAACAGAGCGCATCCCCATTCTGATTCTGACAGCCCGGTCAGACGAATTCGACAGACTGCTTGGATTCGAGATCGGCGCCGATGACTATATGACCAAGCCGTTCAGTCCCCGCGAACTCGTCGCCCGTCTCCGGGCTGTCCTACGCCGTGCCGCAGGAACCCGCACGGCCCAGCGACAGGAAATCTACCAAGACGCTTCGCTCTACATGAACTTTGCCACTTACGAGGTGAAAGTCGGCAACCGGCAAATCCCGTTGAGCTCGGTGGAATTCCGGATCCTCAAGCATTTCGTTCTTCACCCGCACAGAGTCTACTCCAGAGATCAGATCCTCGATGCGGTCTGGGGCTTTGATACTCATGTAAAACCGCGCACTGTCGATGTGCACATCCAAAAGTTGCGGATGCTGATTGAGAAAGAGCCCATGGCGCCCAAGCGGATCGTTACCATACGGGGCATCGGATACAAGTTTATACCGGACCCGATCTGCACCTCCCCAGAGGAAGCTACAAATCCCTAGTCCTCGGAGAAGCGCCTGCCTGCTGCCTCCCGCTGCTGAGTCAGAGCATCGGCACGCCGCCGGCTAGGCTGCCCAATTCTCTGCTCCATCTGGAGCGAGCCCTGGAGACAGAACAGACCACTCGGCAGCAGCTCGCTTCTGGAGTTTTTTCTTGCGCCGCCCGTGCCTCAATGCGGTCAGCACACTGACGTGGCCCACTTGCAGGACCTCGTCGCCCTCGTGGAAGTTCATCAATCTTTTGTAGTACTCGTTGAGAAATCCGTTTCGGTGATGGAACCGAGTGTCGGAGGCGGATTTTTGAAATACCGTATCCCTTACGCTTCCTCGGAAGACGAAGCGCTTTTCATCCAAAACCGCCTCCTCGCGAATATAGATTTTCTTCCGGTACTTTTCGTCGATCGCCCTGGCGATTCGAACATGCTTATCGGACGGCTGGATTTTCCCGAAGGGACAGGGGACGACCCGATCGAAATACAAGGCCACGTTGCCCAAACTACTCAACACGGCGGCACAATTCGTGACCCAAACGCGCCCCACCGGTTTGTGGCGAAGCAGATACCCCACGACGGCTTTCTTCATCAGAAGGTGGGTCAATCCAGCCCCCCGGGCATCAGGCCGCACGCAGGTTAGGCCCAAGTGGAGCACTTCGCCCACTCCGGGAACAGGCAGCAGCACGGTCGAACAGAATCCCACCATGGTTCCGTCCGATCGCCGCGCCACGGTGATCACCTTGTCAGAAAGCTCCTCACGGCTGCCTAGCAGCGCCTGGTAAGGGGGAATCGATTCAAAGCAGGTTCCGGCCACTTCCCTGAGCTCGCGAACCAACTCATGAATCGCACCGTCTCCGAGCCTTGCGCCCGGTCGAAAGAAGAATTGAATCCGATATGCATGGGACTTGTTCTTTTTCGAGATCCTTTTCATTTTCATTCCTTTTCCCTCTTGTTCAGGTTGGATTCCGACGTCTCTCGTGCCTCCTGCCCCAATACCGAGGAAATCCAGTGCCAGGCGCCATTCTGCAGCGTGACTCCCTCCGAGCTGTTCAGGACAGGACCAAAGTGAACCCTGACACTGACCCTGGGTTTGGAGAAGGTCTTGAGAAAGTGTCCCACAAAAGTGTCTTCCCCGACCCATGCATCCGAGGGGTCCTGGTACTCGAGGGCAACCGGCACCACGGGAAACCCGTCTCTCGCAGCCAATCGAAACATGCCGGGCCGAAAGGGCAATACGCCTGGGCCCCGAGACGTCGTGCCTTCTGGAAACACCGCCACGGAGGCTCCGGCCCGAAGGATCGAACGCATCGCTGTTATCGACTGGCTGCGGCTGGCCAAACTGTTTCGTTTGACGAACACGATGTTCGCAAATTTCCGGGCTCCATACCCTACCAAGGGCCAGCGGGCCACCTCCTCCTTCGCGAGAAACGAGCAGGGCGTCTGGGCCGCAATCACGGCGATATCAATATAGGACCGATGATTGGCCACAATCAGGGCCCCTGACGGCGGCAGGATACCGGAGCACTCCACTTCCACTCCCAGGCAGCGGAGAACTGTCGCCGACCACTCACTCATCCACAGCGCAGATTGCCTGGGTTCCACGGAGCGACCCCTTGCTTCTTCTGCGCAGGTTGCAATCGTCTTTGCCGTCACATACCCGAACCTGAGCAGACGCCAAACCCCAAGGGCTCCAGGCCTGCTCGGCGCCGGATGGTTCCTCATCGCAACGCAGATCTTTTGATCTTCTGGGCGCAGGGACTTAAGCCAAATCCTTGACATGGCAGCCTCTCGTACAGGGAAGGAAGGGATCCTTTTCCAGTCCTTTCCTCTCCATTCTCGGCCCAGCCCATTACAGGCAGGTGAAGAAGGGTTGAAAGTACGATGAAATCGTCAGGGAGGGGATGGGTGAGTTCTTGGCAGGGCCTGGCCGGGCGGCCGGGGGAAGCGACGAGGGAGGGGGTTACGGATGTTGCTCCTTTTCCGAGGGCGACAACACGTGATCGTCTTTTGCCTCTCCATACATCTGAAGTAACTCTTCAACCTCCACCTTCTTGATTTGCGTGAAAGGTTCCTTCTGGAGCAGGCTGTCCATGACTCCCTTTTCTTTGAACCTCTGCATAAGCTCTTCCGCGAGACCAGCCAGTTTGGCGTTGTCCGCGCGGCAACGTTCTCGGTATTCCACTTCCCGTTTCCATTCGTCTTGGAGCTTTTGGTTTTCGTCCGCAAGCTTTGCAATCTTGCTGTTTAGCTCCTGAACGGCTTGGGCCGTACGGCGTTCGAGATTCTTTTTGTCCTGCTCGCTCTGCTCAAGCTTCTGCTCGAGCTCTTTCGCGCGAGCCACCAAGGCCTGGACCTTTTGCTGCATCTGGACTTGCCCTTCCCCCACCCCTCCCGTGCGGGACAGAAGGGTCTGCCGCTCCTGCTGCATCTTTTCCAGATCGCTTTGCAGGGCTCTCATCTGGTTCTCCCAAGAAGCCTTAAGCCGCAACAGATCTCCCGCACGGCCTTTTTCCTCGGCGTATTTCTTTTCCAGCAAGGTCTGCTTTTTCTCCAAGATTCGATTCTGCTCGAGAAAACCATCCCTCTGCCGCTTGAAGTGAAGGAGCGCATAGCTCTCCAGCAGCACCCCCCCTGCCAGAATCCCAACGAGGATCAGAACACCCTTCTTTCGAGGCCCGGCCATTTGCTATCCCTTTTTAGAAGCTCGCATTGAGGTCGAGCAGCAACACATCGATTGCCAGGGGAGGGCCATCCACCTCATCAGCCGTGAACCAGCGGCCCCGGAGCCAGACGTTCTTGGCCAGACCGAACTCGCTGCCCAGAACCCAACCCTTGACGTTCGTGCCCCCGAGGTAAAAATCCGAGTCCGTGAAAGCATCCAGCACCGCATCGGCCTCCAAGCACTTGTAAAACAGAGACGCATTCCATGCCGCGAACCTTCGAACGTGCGGGTATCCCACCGTCAATCCGACCTGGTAGCCCTGGTTCTGTTTCTTCACGCTTGGGTTGCCGGTGCGCTCCGCCACATCGTCTCGGTCGAAGCCCAGGTTGATGACGTAATCCGCCAGGAAGACCACATGGATGGGGTCGAACATCCCTAGATCCAGAGAAGCCGTTACATTGAATTCGTCATAGTCAGACGCCAAGGCTGTCTTGATGCCGGGGGACGGATCGATATCCATGAGGGTATTGCCCTTTTGCTGAAACAGAGGGGCTGTCCAGTCCTTCTCGCCGGGTCTCAGGGGATCGTTGACCTGTCCGGTGATGTTTTCATAACTGTAATAGGCGAAACCGATCTTGCTCCCCACATCCGGAGATGGACTCCATTCCGCGCCGATCTGGCCAGCATAGAGCCACTTGTCCTTCTTGGAAAACTCGATCTCCTGGAGAGGAAAAACGCCCGCCGTAAGGAAGCCCTTCCATTTTTGCGCTAGAGGCCTCTTTGCAGCCACGGAGAGACCCTCGAAGTTCAGGTCCGGATCCCAGACAAGATCCGAGCAAAACCACGGATTCGGGATTCGCCCGCAATGGACCGAGATTTCTGGGACCGGCTTCCAATGCAAGTAGAGCTGATCAAAAACCACGTTCCCGTTGGTCATGTAGTCGCCGAAAGTTTCGTTGGTGGACACCGGATCCTTCTCGTTTCCTGTGCTCAATCTCGCTGCAAACTCCACAGAGTCGTTCACCTGGGCCTTGATCAGCAATCGAGCGCGCACTCGGCCGCGGTGGCGGTCGACGCGGGTGTTCATCAGTTCCGAAGGGTTGTCCGGCTCCAAAAGAAGCGCATTGTCATCGTCGAAAAAGTCCGCATCGTATCGCAGCCGGATGTCTCCTCCCCAGCGGATCCAGCGTGCCCAATCTGCGGCCACAGAAAGCTCCCCGGAGGGGCCAGAAGCAAGATTGGCCTCATGCGCTAGATCCTCTCCGGCACCGGGCTTTGGTTTCTGCTCGACAGCGCCATGGACCGCCTCTTGTGCACGGATCGCCGGTGGCGCTTCCGGTCCAAGGGGCTGGGGGGCGTTTTGAGACTTCGATTCTCGATATCTCTGAAGAAAATCCTCAGCCTCTTCAGGACGGATAATGCCTTTTTCCTGCAGAATGCCAATGAGGGCCTCAATGCTCTCAAAAGACTCTCCAGAAGCCTTCGACTCCTCACAGTGGACGGGCTCGGGGCAAGTCCATGTCCCGCCCTGCATCACGGCCCATAAGACAAGGCAGCTCAGAAATCGAACAAAGAATTTCATCCTGTGTCTCCTGAGGGGTATTCGTGAATCCATGCGACGCAGCCAGGAGTTTCCTCTACCCCTGCGAGGAAATTCTGAGCTTCATCGTTCTGGGCATTCCCTGAGGCGGGGGCTCGCTCAAGCGGACAAATTTCAGGACTTCCCCCACCGCTCGGTCCAATGCAGGGTCTCCGGACGATCCGTAGATCTCATAGTCCCGAACTCCCCCTTGTTCGTCCAGCACAATCCGAACCAGAAGCTGACGGCCCCCATCCGGCAGGCCCCCGTTCCGATCCATATGCTCGTGCACCTTTTTCCGAATGTCGTCCTGGACGATCCGGATATACCAGGCGTATTTGCGCAAGAGTTCAGCTGTCTCGAAGTCGCCGCCCAATAGAGGTTTTCCCCCCTTTTTCGCCAGGAGTCCGAAAGCATCAGAGCCGGCCCCTCCGTCCGCATCCAACCCCAGGCCGTCTTCCTGCACCGGCTCCTGAGCGACCTCCTCTTCCACTTCTGGGGGCGGCTTCTCCTCCTCCTTCTGCACTTCCTGTTCGGGCGGCTTCTGCTGAACAGGAGGGGGTGGAGGAGGCTTGAGGAGCGTAACGGTGTGCACCTGTCGAGCTCGCCTTCCCCCCTCGCCACTCACCAGAACCTTCAGAATCAGAACGATAGCTGCCATAAACAACGCGGCGGCAACAGCGGAAAGAATCCAGATCCGGTCTCGGGTGCGATTTTTTCTGCTTCTCGTCATGGCTTTCGCGCCTCCCCCATTGGGATCGCGGTTGTCGACAATTTCATTTCACCAATTTCTGCGTCACCAGCCCGAGCTGATGGATCTCTAGCCGCTGGAGAAGATCCAGAACGGCTATCACGGTCTGGTAATACACCTTGCCGTCCCCTTTGATCACCACCGGGAAATCCGGCTGCACAGCCTGATACTGCCGCAGGCGGATTTCGAGCTCCTCAAGAGTGACGGGGAATGCGTCCAGATAGATTTGCCCGTCCGCTTGGATCGAGATGGCTTTCGTCTTGGGCTTCATCAGGCTCGGATTCTCGCTCGCCTTGGGCAGGTCGACCCGGATTCCCTGCACCGCTGCGGTCACGGCAATGATGAATACGACCAGAATCGTCCAGGCCAGGTCCAGCAGAGGAGTCAGATTGATGTCTTCGAACAGGCCTTGCCCGTACAGGTCCCGCCTCATGCTTGTTCTCCCAACGCTTCTTCAACCCTAAGGGCCAGCAAGTCCGCAAAGACGTTCGTGTCCACCGTGATTCCCTTGACCCGGTTGGTCAGGTAGTTGTAACAGAATAGAGCAGGAATGGCGGCCACGAGGCCCGCTACGGTCGTAGCCAGAGCCGAGGAAACGCCCGGCGCGATCGCCATGATGTTCGACTCGCCCGATTCCGCCATGGAGGCAAACGTATTCATGACGCCCCAGACCGTCCCGAGGAGACCCAGCATGGGCGCCCCTGCGATCGTCATCGTCAGATGCAGGAGCCAGGAGTTGAGCCGGCGGGTTTCCTCCACGACCCCTTTGTCCAAGGCCGCTCTTAGGGCGTTCAAGACCCTTTTGGGCACGAAGCGCGACGGGCCGGTATGGGGCGGATTGCCGATCCAGGCGCTAATAAGATCCCGGCCGGCGCAGTAGAGGGGATACAGGGTCGAGTTCTGAAAGTCTTCAGAAGACAAGGCCAAGGACATTGGATCCCGGGCCTCTTGAAAAGTGGTCAGAAACGCCTTGTTCTCTCTTTCGACGAGCCCCAGAATGGCCGTCTTCCCGATGAATACAATCCAGCACAGCATCGACATCATGGCGATGATGCCGATGATCACCCAACCATCGAGCGTGATGTAACGGACGACCGTCTTGAGGTACGTGAATGTCAAAAGCACATAGCTCGCGGCTGCACCCGCCTCTTCAACCCCCAGATGACAAAGAGGCCCTTCTGGTGCCTGAGAGGCCCAGGCAGCGCGGATCCATCCCGCAGAACGGGCCGTACTCGAAAGCTGGATTTCGTCCACCTCGCCCACAAAGGCGTGATTTCCTTCTGCGGTCCCACCTAAGACGATTCCGGTCTTCCAAGGTCTGATCCGAAACGGTGCGTCGGTATAGAAAAGTTGAAGCCCGTCTACAAAGATCGCGAACCTTCCTGCGGACTCCGCCGTTACGGCCAGCAGGTGCCAGGTCCCGAGAGTCAAATCCACACTTCTTTCGGACTCGACGGTTGTCCCCCCTTCCGTCGCAGCTCGAAAGTACGCTTTGGTTCCCTCGATGCCGATGACAAAAGAACGGTCCCCGTCCTGTCGAAAGTACACATAGGCATCCGCCTGGGGCTGTGCTATACGGATCCAGGCGGAGAACGTGAAACCCTCGCCAAATTCCAGGGATTCAGAAGGCTGCACCCGAATCTTGTCTTCCGCCCCATTCAGGGCCACGCCGTTGCCTATGGCCGAGGGCAATCCCTGAATCCCCTTGAAGTCGGACGCGTGGTTCTTGTAAAAGCTGCTGTCTCTTGGAGCGCCTTCTATCTCCTCGAAATGGTAGACGAGAGCCTGACGAACATCGTAGGTCCCGTGCTCGTCCTGGCCCCCGACAGCGTCCGGGTTGCCGTAGTACATCCAGACGAAGTCCTGATCTGTGGCGCCGGAAAGGCGGGGTAGCTTGACCCAAACGAGACCGATCTCCTCTAAGGAGTCGAACTTCTCGATGTGATGCTTGAGAACCGTCTTGTCGTCCGAGCTGACAAACCGCAGATCCGACCCATCTTCCTTGGCGTTCCCGAAATTGAAGTTCCCGCTGTGCAATCGGATCAAGATCGGAACTTCTTCCAGGTTCTCGCGAATGTCGGCCCCTTCTTGCGTGGTATCCAGATTGACACGAATACGGTAGCGCCACTGGTTGTCCCACCAAGTCCCGGCCCATGCGGGCACGAGTACGAGCAGGGACGTCCCCAAGAAAAGACTGAGCACGAGCGCGAAGGCCGAGCGTGGTCTCATGGGTGTCCGGAGCCGGCTCAGACCGTGTCCGCGGGAGCGATTGCAAGTTTCGCCCCCTTGTGCATTATTGAGGTTTTTCATTTCAGCTTTTCCGGTCTTTGTCATGTTCCTTTTCTTTCCCTGCATCCGGCTCCTGAGTCTCTTCCACTTCTTTCTCGCCGAAATCGATGACCTTGACGTCCAGCCATTTGGGCTTGAAACTCTCCGCCAGTTTTTCCTTGTCGCTGTCGAGCCGATCCTGCGCGGACCCCAGAGGCGAGGATTCCTGGGCCAACCGGCTCGTCTCAGCCAGAGCACCGCTTCCCGCAAGGGCCCCTAAGGCACCCGATCCTTGGGAGGCGACGGGCACGCCCACCGATCCCTGGGAGAACTGAATGTTCTGCGCGTTCGCGATCGTCGTGGCGCCCAGGACGACGTTCGTGCCCGCAATGCCAGCTTCTCCGGCGTCGATTTCTCCTTGGGGAGCAAACAGATGGACATCGCCGGCCACAGGCGCCTCTTGAGGGCCTTCGATCCCATCCGGATCGTAAGTCAAGGTGCGAATTCCACTGCCCACCGCCGGAGGGTTGAACTGAATCACGTACACACCCTCGATCAGGACAGGTTTCGGGGGCTCGGTGTTGATCGCCGTTTTGGATCCGCGGCCGGCGTTTATGTTGCCCTCATCACTCCAGACCAGGATGTCGCCGCCGCGGAAGGTCATGATCCTGGACTCGTTTACGTTCACGTCCCCTCCAGCAAACACGTGAATGCCCCCTCCGGAGGCCGTGTAGATCCCCGTGCTCTTACGCTCCGTCTCGTCAGCGAAAAACGTGCTCCTGCCCACGTTCAGATCGCCCCGGATCACGAGGTAGATGTCGTCATTTCCCGCGCTCGTATTGATTTGGGAGTTGATCATGTTGAGGTCGCCGCCGTTTGCCGTTGGCGCCCCGAGAAAGGGTTTGATGATGTCCGCCCGAGCCTGTTCCACCCTCCTTTCGGCCTCCTGGGCATCCCCCGCCGCCAGAAGGGTGCTGTACTCTGTTCCGGCTTCCTTCAGGGCGTCAAAGAATCCTTGAAGGTCTTCCTTGCCGGTCCCCAGATCGTACCCCGCAATCACCGCCACCGAGCTGCCTGCGGGGCCAAGAGCCGGATTGTACTGATTTCCGACCGAGGAGATGCCCTTCGAAGTCCCCAGGTCGATCGTGTTTTTTGCCTGAACGAGCAGAAAGCCCGGCCCAGCGTGCTCGATGCCCGTCTTGAAGACCACGTCCGGCAGAGAGCTGAACCTGATGTCGCGGCCCGCCTGAATTGCGGTGGTATCCTGTGAAGAAACGTTCTGACCGAAGTAGGAAATGTCTCGAATATCTCTGCCCGCCGTGATTCTCGCTTGTTTCGTCAAGGACAGTTCAAGATTGCGGATATCCCGCCCCGCCCTGACCTCAACCGGGACCTCGTCTCCCTGATGCACCGGATAAGGAGCGTGACGATAGACGTCCTTCAGATCATTGGCGTCCAAACTAGACCCCTGCTGCCCATAAACCTCGGCAGGATCCATGTCCGAGAGGTAAAGGCCCGAGCGTTTCTCCCGGGCGTTAGCGCCGACGCCTTCAAAATACTGTCCGTCAATATCCCTGCCTGCCACGAGCCGGACGCTCCCCCTCGGAGCGGGAGGAATCATGAAGTATTCGTTGGAAAGCCGGATGTCGCCTCCGGCGACGATCTCCACGTTCGGGGGAAGAACCCGGCTGCGAAGCCCCCCACCCTGGAACAAGTACGTGTTCACGCCTGACAGGGAGACGTCGCCCGTCTTGGCAAAAAGCCCGATGCGGCTGTCCTGGCTGTAAGTCAGGTTCCACTGATTGGTAAAGCCGTCCCTGGCCAGAGTCGGGTTGACGACCGTGCCCAGCGCGACGCTGCCTTGGGCGATCACGTCGATGCGGCTCTCGAAAGCCTCCATTGCGGTGTGGGGGATTCGGCTGCCGAAGTTGCCCATCGCCACGAAAGAGCCTGTGCCTTTGCGCACCAGAAACCGACCGTCCACGTCTCCCCGGGCCTGGATGTGGAGATCCCCTTTGCCGAAGGTGCCGGCCTGGCATAAGAAGTCGCCTCCCGCTTCCACCACGAGGTCGCCCCCTGCCATGGTGGCCAGACCCTGTGTCGCATTTCTGCCCAAGAAGCTCGCGCCCCAGGAAACGCCTTTGCGGCGAACTCCATCCGGATCCGTGTAGTTGTAAGCGTAGGCATAGTCCCAGGCATTGTTGTTCAATAGACTGTCTACCTTGCCGTTGACCCGCACCCAAATATTCCCGCCGCCGGCGTATTCCCAAAAGGGCTCGACGGAATAAGGGGTCCTGTCGAAACCGGACGGAAGCCTCCCGAGGGTGCGGACAGCCCCCAGCACACCCTGTTGGGATCTCAGGATGAGGTCTCGCCCTGCCTCGATTCGAATCCCGCCCGTCTCGGACTGAATGGAGCCTCCCTCCACGAGAACGTCGCGACCGACCAAGCCCTCGATCGAACCGGTCGAGGTTCCCATGGTGAAGGGGACGGCGCCGATGGACTGAGTTCGCTCGCTGTTCGCCCTGCCGATCACAGCATCCCGGCCTGCCGCGAAACGCAGGGAAGCATCACGTGTGAAGACGGCCCGCTCATCAGCGACAACCAGATCCCCGCCCCCTCGATTCACGGCCAGAGGGTCCACGCTTCTCAGGTCCGCGCCCGCGGACAGTTGGAGCATCCAAGAAGAAGGACCCGAACCGGAAGTGTCCACCAGGTCCTCTCGAAAGATCAGATCCCCGGCCGATCGCAGGGTCAACAGCCCGGCGGATTCGCCATATCGCCAGGAACTCAGATCCCATGGCGCGTCCAGGATCATGTTTCCCAGACTGCGAACTTCGATGCCGGCCGCAAGAGAGAACACGCCGGGCAGGACGCCTTTAAGCGCCGGCTCCCATTGGAGATGATCCATGAAGGACCTGGCATCATCACCCCAGCTTTGAAGCTCGGCGCCCGAGATGTTGAAATCCCCTGCGTATTCGTAAGCCCGAACCGCAAATCCTTTGACTTCCGAAGCTCCGGAGACCGTTCCGGCCAGGTCCATCCTCACGTTCGTACCGTCGCGGCCCGCGACGAAGAGAACGCGACCGCCCTGGGCCGAGGCGTTTCCTGAAACGTCGATGTTCGCTCCGTCCTCAAAGGTCAAACGGCCGCCGCCAGAGCCCAGAATGACCTCGCCCCCCGCTGCGCCCGCATCCAAGCCTTTGGCCAGCACTCGACTGCCGCTGGACAGGACCAGATCCCGTCCTGCCCAAATTTCCGCGCTGCCCGCCTGCTCTCCTGATGCATCCACGACCCCACGGAGCGAGACGCTTCCCTGGTCCGCGATCAGGCGAACCCGCTCCGCCCGAATCCGGTCGCTTTCCCCGATCTCGAGGTCGCCTTCGCGGACCCGAAAACTCCATTCTCCGTCGAATCCCCCCTCGGCCAGCCGCTGGTTGAGCTCCGAAAAACCGCCAAGCTCGGCTGCATCCAGCGCAAAGGAGCCGCCCTTCCCCTCCTGTGCTTCCCCCAAAAGCTCCCCCGCGAGCGAGATCCGGCCCTCAGGAGCCGAGAGCGACACGAAACCCGCATCCCCTCCCTCGCTGGACGAAACATCGATCCGGGATCCCTCGCCAACCACGATCTCTCCACGGTCAGCCCGAAGCGCCACGACACCCCCGGAAGCGGCACCGCTGCCAGAGCTTCGGATCGTCGCGTTCTTGTTCAGGACGATTGCCTCATCGCTTGATCCGAGAGCCGTCAGACTCAAGCGGCCTGAGGGAATCTCCAGGAGAACGGGAAGGCCCGAAGGATCTGGCGTACCGATCTGGATGCGGGAGGCCAAAAAGGAAAGAGACCCTCCGATGGAGGCTTCCTCTCCGGGCGTTCCTCCGTTGCCGAGGAGACGGATAGATCTTTCCGGCGCGTTGATCTGAAAATCCGCAGCGTGGTAACCCCCTACCGAATCGAAACGGGCCGTCACGCGCGGTGCGGAGATCTCCAGGTCTCCATCAAGGGTCAAGGATCCTTTGCCAACGAAGCTCACGCCTGATTGGCTGTCCAGACGAACCTGTCCGAATCCGTCCAAGAGCAAGTCCCCATGCCCAATGAGGATCTCCTGGGCGTTCAGAGAAAAGAGCCCCTCATCTGCGAGGGCCTCGTCGCCGAATCCAGGCCCGGAATTGAGCAAGTGGATCCTGTCCGAACTCAGGCTCACCACGGACTCGTCTTTCGGATCGAATCCAGCGAGACGTGGGCTTTCCAGGACGAGATCCCCATCTGCTTGCAAGTCGACGTCACCCAAGAACAAGAGTTCGGAACGGCCCTGAAGCTGCAACCGTTCCACCGAAGCGAACTTGTTCCACAAGTCTTCGGAGATTATGACTCCATCGGGTACGTCCGCGGCGTATTCATCTGAGAGAATGACCACCTTCTCTCCAGAGAAGCTCAGCTCCCTGGCATCCAGATCCACGCCGCCACCCAGATCGATCGAGGCCGTGTCAATCTCCACGCCGTCCGAGGCTTGGACCTGGGCGCCTTCATGAAGGTTCACGCTGCCATGCGGCGAAACAAGAGCAACTCGACCGTCCGTCCCCGTGGCCCGAATGGACGACCCGGGTTCGAGAGCAATGAACTCAGAAGCTTGAAGCGTCACGGTCGGAGCTTCCAGCTGGCTCCCTGCAGCAAGCGTAATCGCTCTCGTGTCCGTCTGGTCCCCGATCCGGATTTCCTCGAGCCCTTTGTCTGCCAGAGAAGAGGAGGCGACAGTCAACTTTCCTTTCAAATCCTCCGGCAGGGGGGAGTCATACTCAAATGCGTCGGGCAGGGGAGCCGCCTCTGTCCCGATCATCAGTTCCTCTCCAGTGAGATCGAGAACGCCGCCTTGGTAGCCACTGACAGCCGATCCAACAATAGATCCATTCAAGACCGTCGTGCTCCCAGCCAGATTCACCCTGCCGGCATCGCCTGCGCCCATCTCGCGGAAGGCGAAGTACCCTTCCTGAATCACATCGGCAGCGGGCCGCACGGAATAGGTCCGCGGGGCCGGTGACCGCAAGTCGGTCCCTGACACGGTTTCGTATCCCATGACCGTGCGATATCCCTCGGGCGAAAGCATCGATGTGCCCAAGGCCGGAACATGCCCCAGATCCTCGATGACCAGAGCGCCCGGAAGGAAAGCGAACCACTCGGGCAAAAGCGAATAGGAACCTGCCGGAAGATCCTTCGTGCCCGACAACCAGACTGCATCACCAGGAAAGAGAGTTGAGACCCCTGGCAGAATCACGAATCGGCCCGCCTTGCCCAGCGGATTCCGGGAGCCCTCGATGCTCGGCAGGAACTGAAAGCCGAAGATCGCCCCGCCACCCGAGATGTCCAAAGCAGCACCATCCTGCATCACCACCTCGGCGCCGCGGATTTCAATATCCTTTGCCGGAGGTGACTCCACAGACTTGGCCAGGTTGGTGCTTTTGTCGGTAACGGTCCAGTATTCCTCGTCCAGGGCACCATAGGCCACGGATGCCTGGCCGGCCGTGGTCGTCAAGCTTCCACGGGCGAGGTACACCCTGCCGCCCTCCCCCACCGCATGCAGGACGACCTCGCCCATGGGCGCTGCCAGGGTTCCTCGATGTTCAATCCCGTCTGCTTCAAGGGTCAGTCTTCCGCCCGCGGAGTAGACCGGACCTGTCGCTTTTCGGGAAGGAAAAATCGTGATCTTTCCCGCACTTTTGACAGTGAAGTTCGAGAGCGTCGTGGGATAGACGCGCGCAGCCTGAAGGGTCAAATCCCCCTTCGTGTCGAGGGTGCCTCCCCAAACGGGCAGGGATCCTCCCGGAAGAACGTAGTGACGCTCGGCAAGGGTCAGATCGTTTTTCGAGACAAGACGGGTCTTATCAAAGCCGGACAGCGAAAGGCTGCCCAAGATATCCATAGAATTTCCTGAGAGAGTCAGCTGGGCCTCTCCCTCCGCGACCGGGCCAGTCCAAGGCCAGTAGGTATTCGAGAGCTGCACCCAGGGTGCATACAGCCGAATCCGGTCGCTGCCAGAGCCCAGGATCTGCGGCGCGTCCAGGGTGAGTTTCCTTCCAATCTGCACATCCATGGATCCCGAAAAACCAATGGAACTGAGACTCTGGAACGAGAGACCATCGAAGCCGCTCGCCACCATCGTCTCGATTTGGGTGGAATCCAGCATAAGCCCTTCCGCGAGGTCCACCTTCCTGAGACTCAGATTCCCCCCACGAATGCCTTCGAGTCTTCCTCGGCCCTCGAGAACCCCTTCGAGTTTCAGATCCGTCAGGAATTCAAAGGCAATGCTTCCTGGATCGCTTGCCGTAGAAAAAGTCGACACAGAGCCGTCCTGGTTCTGCAAAAAGGTCGAAACAGGATGGGACCCGGACACGTCGATCAGCGATCCCGGCTCCAAGACGATGTCCCGAGCTGGCGCTTCGAGAGCCACATTGCCTCCGGGAACGGTTCGGACGCCGGGTGGCAGCCCTTGGATCTGGAGTCCTCTTTCCGGCTGGTTGAACCCTCGGGCCAGAATGCTCCCTCCCCCTTCCAAGACAACGCTCTGCTGGGAGGCCTTAACCCTCACCTCACCACCCAAAGCCTCCAGGGTGCCGGCCATCTCAACCCCCGGTGCGGACAGCCCGATCTCTCCCTTCGGGGCAACCTGCACTGTAGATCCGGGATCAATCCGGATCTTCGCAAGGGGGTTGTCCTCCTGATCGATTCTCACGGCCAAGCCAGATTCGAATTCCACAGAGGAGGGGCCTGCAAATTCGGGTCGGACTCGGACCAGGAGCTCCTCCCCTTTCGGTCGTTGGAGCGGGGTCTCTCCCCGGTTGAAGGCTACATTGCTTCCCGGTGCCTCTGCGCCGAACAGGGGAGGAGCCAAGCACAGATCGGAGGGAGCAAAATGAACCCCTTCCCTCACGGTCAGGTCATTGAGACTTTTCAACTTGATATGCGTGAAGCCCGTGTCGGCCAGACGGCTTTCGGACAGCAGGAGCTTTCCTTTGAGGAACTCAGGAAGATCCGAATCGACTTCAAAGCCAGAGGAAAGAAGCGGCGCCTTGGATACGACCGAAACATCCTCCGCATGCAACGAGATCCGCCCTCCGTCCTTTCCGGGGAGGGAATGGCCTTTCAACTCTCCTGCGAGCAACAAAGCAGACCCTTGAAGGGAGAGGACTCCCGCATCCCCGCCTCGGACCTTGCCGTCCGCATCGACTTCGTATCCTCCGGTCACGTCGAGAAAAGCGCCTCGGTGGACAATCAAGCCTTCTCCAGCGCGGTTCTTTTCTTCGATCGTGATCTCGCCCCCGTTTGGAAGCCCTGGTAGGATCTTCTGACCCGCCCCCTCGCCAACCAGAGAATGGTCGATCCTTTGTCCGCCCGTGGAAATCCGGCTTCCAGGTGCCAGATCGATTCGTTCTCGTACTGGGACATACCGAGGATTCAGCACGCCTCCCAGCTCCACCAAGGCCGAAGTCACATTGTCCCGCGTCTCGATCCGCACCGATCCTGCCGGGACTTCGATGTTCCCGAAGTGCTGGATCGAACGCGCCTTCATCGCCAGGCTTCCTCCAGGAGCCAGCACGAGAGAGGCATCCGGGCTCGTTTTCACGGCCGTATTGGCGTAAAGCCCCAGGCTGTCCAAGCCCGCGGCCGCGAACTTCGAGGCGTCAAGAACCGTGGCCATTGGACCTCCCCGTCCTTCCCCGTAGGAGGCCGGGACAGGATCCGTTGGACCAAAGTCGGCGGGCAGAGAACTCACGTTTGCAGCAAGAACGATCTCGTGAACGACCCTGTCGATGGACTGGGGAAAGGCGCTGTCCTGAGGATCGCCGATCTCTACGCGCCCGGCGCGTGGCACACGCCTGCCCCGAGCCACGAGCAAACCCAGTTCGTTCGTCGGTTCATCGCTCTCGGTCTGGAATGGCCCGGTCACGACCGAGCCCAGAAGATCCCCGTCGAGGACGATTCGACTCGCGAGCAGCTTCAACGATCCAGCGTCAGCCCCTTCCACATAGCTCGGCACCCAGTCCGTGACCGGCGAAGAGCCCCCGCAAAAAAGGCCTTTGAAGATTTCGGAGATCCCGTACCGAGTGTAGCGAACTTCGTGCTCCCCCAAGACAGCATCGTAGGCCACCCACTGGGGCGCTTCGCGAATGTCGTAGATCCTCCGGTCACACAGGAGTTTGGTCGTCCCTCCTGCCGAGGCGCCGTAGCGTAGTCCGCCTCCCGAGAAATCGACGGACCCGCCCGCCCGGATCACGATATCCCCGGAACTGGCCTGAATCTCGACCGTCCCGCCCTTCGTGCTGCGCTCGAGCGCAGTCTTCTCCTCGGAGGTGAGCGCGCCCGAGACGTCGCCAATGGCAGAACCTGCCGTAGCGTGGAAAACAATCTTCGCGCCCTGGAGCAATTTCCCCTTCTGGCCGTAGTCGTCCCGCAGCTCGACGCTGTTGAGCTGCATTTCGATGCGGTTCGTCTCCCCAGGAAGGTCCACCCAAGAGCCACTCACGTCGATCCGGCTCCCCTGATCAAGATAGACCCTTTCCTCCGCTCGCATCGTGACCGAGCCAGAAGGCGCTTCGAGGGAGCCGCCATGCTCGATGCGTTTGACCGGAGCGGAGGGCGCGAGAGGGGAAGCAGGATCCAAGCCATCCATCTTGATCGCACCGGGCAGATAGGAAAAAGATTCGTGAGCCTTCTCCGCCGAATCGCTCACAGGACAGGCTGTCACACTTTCGGGACCGGTGACGATTTTCTCCGAAGCCATCAGCTCGATTGCGCCGTTGCGCTTGATGGCGGTCACGGCCTGGGCCAGCCCCTCCTGGCGAACCTCGCGGCCGTACATACCCACAAGGCCCGTATCCGCAATCAGCTGGCCTTCTTTACGGTTCGCTGCCAGGCCCGGAGCCGCTTGCACATTCACGACCAGAGCAGAACGCCGCGTGTTCGGTGTCGTATCAGGCGACAACTCTACGTCCGTTCCCGCGGCAAGGCCGATCTGGCCGAGAGGCGTGCGAATCGTACCGCTGTTCTCCACATTCGGGCCGATCAGAAACACGGATCCGAGCTCGTCCGTCTCGATCGTCCCCTGGTTGGATACTGTACCATTCGCCGCCGAATCCCCGCTGGACGCAAACCGAAGCAAGCCCGACAGAAATCTCTCCTGCTCCATCTCGAGGGAAGAAGCGACAACGGAATGGGCCGTCACTTTGGAGTCCGGACCGAAGAGCACCCCGTTCGGGTTCACCAGATACACCTTGCCGTCGGCCGTGAGCCTGCCGAAGATCAGGCTGGGATTCTGATCGTAGATCCGGTTCAAAGCCGCCCAGTTCGCATTCCCCTGTTGATCGAAATGTGTCCAGGCTTCACGGCCGATGTTGAAGGACTCCCAGTCGAGGATGGCCTTGTCCTGCGTCTGATGGACGACGAGCTTATTCTGGACAGGCTTCTGGATGGCCGAAACCCCTTGAACCGCGTTTCGGAGAACCGGCAGGTCCTGTGCCGCCGGAGCCGACGGCCCAATGCCCGACCCCTGAAGTCCCGGAATCGCAGGCGCGCCGGCCCGGGCCGGACCCGTCGGATACAAGAGGCTCATCAAGAAGATCAAAAGGATATCAAATGCCAAAAGCCTGAATTCTTGTCTGCGTCGCAGCATCGAGTGGTTCTCTCTATGCGAAGAAGCTTGCCCGACAGCTCGAACGAATGAATCCGGGTCTCTTTCGGCCCGTCTCAAAACTGGCCTTTTACCCTGAAGTGGATCCGGCTGTCCCCAGAATTCGTGCGCTCCGTTTCTGTCAGAGCGACCGCCCAGTCCAGATCGAATTCTACAAAGGAGGTCACGAAGCCTCTCACGCCAAGGCCGACTCCCTGTAGGTTCGAGGATCTGCACTGGCCCGGCAGTGGATCCCTGAGCCAGAGAGAGGCGCGGTCATAGAAGACCCTGGGCGTAAGCCCGAATGTTTCACCAAAACCGAAGAGGCTCGCGAGTTCGGGCCCATTCAGGGCTGCCACTCCGTGAAGGGCATGATCCCCCACCAGCTCGTTTTCCTTGTATCCGCGAACGCTTTCCATGCCCCCGGCCATGTACTGCTCGCTTGAGATCAAAGGCTCGCTGGCGTACTGACCGTCAAGCTTGAGAAACAGACTCATTCCCGCCGGCAGCTTTTGTGTCCGTTCTGCCCCCATCAGGCTGTAGAGATAGTTCCCTCTGGCCTTGAATCGCTTGTCCTCGAACTCCTCTCGGTCTGTTACAAGCCCCCGGAAGGCAAGATTCACCATGGCGCTGAATCGGGTGCCGCCCCAGCTATCCGGCAAGGAGACGTTGTACGCGAAAGACAGGGGTAGATAGGTGACCGGGGTCGCCGTCGCTTCCCCCTCGCCCAGAAAGCCCAGCGTCTCGTCGAGATCTTTATAATCCAACCCCATGCTCAGAGTGTGCCCGTAGGAACCGAGTCGGGCCGGGAGCAGCCAGAGCCGTTCTGGAGGCTGCCAGGAAGGCAAAGCCATGATGTAGCGGGCCCCGATGATCTGGCCTTGCCCGACCACTTCGAAACCCTCCCCAAAGGCCGTCTCACTGTCCGACCAGATCCCATAAAGGGCCAGGATGTGATTCCGATTCCAAGGCGTCGGCAGGACATAGGAGCCCGCCACCACTTGAACTTCCTTCGGATCCTGAGGAGAGGTCTGATATTGGAGGGAGACAGAGTGTTCGCGCTGCCAGAGATTGTCATAGCGCAGGATTGCGTTCAGTCGCAGATCGGTCGTGTCGTGGATGGACCGGTTGTTGATTTCCACGCTGCCGTGAACCGGGAGTCTGTCTTTGACCTTAAGCTCCACCTCTACCGTTCCCATCTCTCTACCCGGCATGAGGACCGGCGCAACTTTGATGTCCGGATTGCGGTTGATTCCGTTAAGCTCTTCCTGGATCTTGGGCGTGTAAAGGACCGAGCCCGGCGTCAGGGAAGGCAGCGCCCTCAGAATCGTCTCCCGCGTGAAATACCGGTTCCCGGTGACGCGAATCCGGGAGACCGTGCTTTCAATCACCTGAAGCTTGACGATGCCGTCTTCAAGAGTCTGGGGCACAGGGATGTTCACCATCACCGATATGTAGCCGCTTTCGTGGTAGGCTTTCTCGAGAGCCGCTCTCGCCTTTTCCACGTCCTCGGCGCTCAAACCGGCTCCGGTGAATGGCGATAGGATCTCCCGAATCTTCTGCTCCTGGAGAACCGTATTGCCCTCGACCGCATAACCTCGGATTTCGAAGGAAACATCCCCTGCTTCCTGCTGAGCCTGGACCGGCATGGCCAGCACGCAAAGGAAAAGCAAGCTTCCAGCCTGAAAGATGCGATTCTTTCTCCGGTCCCGCCGAGGGCACGTCCGGAGCCCCCACCAGTAGTCCTTCATCGTCCGCCCTCCAAGTTGAACCCGGGAAACACCCGCTCAGAGGTTCCGTCAGCTCCGCGCGTCCTGGCCAGCTGTCCACCGTTCCAGTCCCTCGAGGAGGCCACGGGCCGTCACGAACCCTTCCTGCCTGCCCAGTATGTTTCCCATCGGGCTCAACAGAAGGAGAGTCGGAAATGACTTCTGCTCGTATAGCCCTTGCAGATCTGCGTTCTGAGCTGAATCCACCCGGATCCAAACAAACCGATCTTCCATCACCTTGAGCCTGGGATCCTCCAAGGTCTCGTCCAGGAGCTTTCGGCTCCAGGGACAGTCAGAGGCGTACAGCACGAGAAGAGCCGGCCTCCCTGTGCTCCGGGCGGCATCGATTCCCGCCTTATAGTCTTCAATCCAGTGGATCTTTTTGCCTTGGACGGCTTCTGCCTTGGTAACGGCCGAAACAACCCATTCCACGAGAAGAGCCTCCCCAGCCAGGGGATGGTTGAAGTCGACCGTAAAAAAGTCCTCGTCAGCAGATACGATTTTTCCCTTGCGCTTCTCGTGTTCGAAGGGCGCCCCGATCAACGGATCCAGCCGGGTGAGGATCTCCTCCCCCTGCACGGAAACCTCAGTCGTGCCAAAGGGTTCATCGATCCGCTTTCCCTTTTCGGCGAGATTCTCGAGCGTCACCTCCTGAACCGTGGCGCTCACAACGCGCGTATCAAAATAGGGAACCCAGTGCAGCGACTGCCCCTCTTGCGGAAGGACGCCGAACGCGTTGGCGAACTCCTCGACGCTGATCTTGAGGATTCGGGGCGTCTTCCGAATCCTAGGGAACCTCAACACTTTTTCGGGATCTCGAGGGCCATAAGCTTGTTCCGGAGAGATTCGGAGTGTCCCGCGCTCACCGGGCCGCGCGCCCATCACGGCCTGACTTAGATTGGGTATGGAGGCGTCCCGACCCGCCAAAACGAACTCCGTCTTGGGGTTGCCGCGATCTTCGAACGAGGAGAGCCCAGCCGAAGAGGAATCCCATTTGCCATCGGTTCCGGCCGTGGGGACCTTTTGGCCCGATTCGGTGCGGACCGTGTATTGGATCTCTGCGATATCCCCCTCCTCGACTCGGGTTCGGTCTCCGGCCTCGTTCCTGTTTCCATCCTTTGCCTCGGCTTCTGGGGCTTCCAGAGCAGCAGCGTGAACCCTGCACTGCAAGATCTCCCCACCAAAAGGGTGCCCGAAATCCAGGGTAAAGGTATCCTCTCCAACTTCTGTGACCCTTCCGACTAGGGAAGCCACTCGAACAAGAGTGCCTGTGCTCACGTCCAGTTCAATTTCGTAATGATCACCCTTATCCTGAACTCTCCCCCGACCGAAGTCCGTTACAATCTCCCCACCGGATTCAGGCGTAACCCGCAACGTCACGTTCGTGTCGTCCAAAGAAGAGACTGTCCCCAAGAACCCAGGCTCCAAAACGACCTGCTGCCCCAACTCGGGCTCCTTGCCTTGGCTGAAACGCAGGAAAAACTCCCGGGTCATGGTCTTCTCTTTGGCGCGCTTCCTTGTCCGCGCCATTTGGAGAAACCGCTCTGAGTCCTTGAGACCGGGCGGTACTTCGGCCGAAAGGGCGACCTCACGGGTCTCTCCGATTTTCATGCCCACAAGGGCCTCGGAGAGCCTGGCGTGCAAAACCGATCGCATCTCCTGCTGCTCTTTCGCTCCGGATGCGGACCCGACGGAGCCGGCCCTGAGAACAGGCCGCCCCTGCGTCTCCCCTGCCACGTATAGCGCTGATTTTCGAATGGAATCGTCGTTTGCGACTCTTTGATCCGTTGTGGCCACGAGATCCCCGTTGGGCAGCGTGCACGTATACTCGACTCGCACGCGGTCTCCTGCAACAATCACGTGCTGCGGGGCTTTCGACCAGCAGCCAGATACCCCAAGGCCCGCAGCGAACAGAGCCAAAACAAGGCTGGCCACAAAACCCTCTCGTCTCGCTCTCATGATCTGGGCAGTCTCCCCACAGAGTCTTCCATCCCTCGGCCGCAGAGCTTTCGCTCCGTAAGGCAGATGGCCTCACGTGCGCCAGGATTTTTTTCTCACATGGCTGTTATCGCATCGTTATCGGATTGTTAATTTTTCGTTGCTCTTTTCCGCTTGCTCGGGGCCTGCCAGTGGATTGAAAAAAAGGAAGGGCGCCCGAAGACGCCCTTCCTCATCTGGACCAAAGTGATCTTGAAAGCCCGATTCGCCGCTCTCTTACTTGAACTGAGGCATTGCGAAATCGTTGGCCTTCTCCACCTGCATTTCGCTCTGGGTCGCCCAGAAGGCGGCCTTGGAAGCCGGCAGGTTGGCCGGGTCCTCGGCAAAGGTGTTCAGAAGGACCATCCACGGATGATGGACCGGATCGCTCGGGTCGCACTCATAGAGCCACTGGGCGGACCAGAAGGAGTAGACGCCGTTCGTGATGTTGACCTTTTGGGCCGGGGCACCTTCGTAGTTGATCGCCGCAACGTTCGGATAGGAGGTCAGGGACTGGTCCGCGTCGGCATACCCCACCGCTGCGTAGGAAGCGGTCGACTGGCCGCCGTTTTCGTTGATGCACTTCATCTCATCCGAGGAACCATCGTTGAAATACACATAGGGAGCGTCTTCGTAGGTCACCAGGGGCCAGTCACCCCGCATCACGGCCGCATCGAGGGTGGCGTGCGTTCCGGATCCAGCGTGCCGCAGGCAGGCGATGATGTCCTTGTTCACATAGGACGGACCGAAATCGCTCCAGTTGTACGCCTTTCCGGAGAAAATCATGAGGGCCATGAGGCGGGTAAGATTCGTCAGGCCGGGATTCGCTGTATTGTTCTTGAAGAACCCGAACGGAACGATCACCGGCCGGTAATACGTCATGCCCGTTGTGTTGATGGGAGAGATCGTCCGGTCGACCCAGCCGCCGCCGAGATGCCCCTTGAGCTGACCGTGGCTGCTCTGCTGAAATGTCTCGCCTGCCACGTCCGAAGCTCCGATCGTGACCAGTTTGCAGGCCAGCCCGTTTACGACGCCCGTGGAGAAATTGGTCTGCGTCTCGTCCGCCATCTCGCGGTAGCGAGGACCCTGGGCAGAGCAGTTCGGCTGGCCACCTGGAGGGACCTCGCCCTTGCAGGAGTAAATCCCGTCGTAGGATGCCTTTGAGGAATACCGAATGTAGACGGTATCCGCCCCGCAAGTGCCCCTTGTGATGCCGTGCTTTGCGGTCGAATCTTGAGCCTGCTGCACGTTCGTGCAGCCCTGATCCAGCAGGAAGTTGTCTGCCGCATCGTTCCAGAACAAATATTGGGCCGAGGCGCCATACAGATTGATGTTGATCGTGGCCGCCTGCGCCGCCACCGCCGTCAGAAGCAATACCGAAGTCATGAGAGCTGCTGCCTTGAATGTCCTCTTCATGATTCCTTACTCCTTTTTCCAGTTTCTGTTTCCCATGAGGTTAAAGCCGAGCGTCCCGTGTCCTCGGGAGACTCAGGTCCGAGAACCGCGACGAAGTTTTCTCCAGACCACGACGCCCGCTGGGAGAAGCACGAAGGCCAAATAGTTCAGTGCCTTGCCGGGCTTGTCCGCTTTCGAGGCCCCGACCGTAGAGGCTGCCTGCCATTCCTGCTGCCCGCCGCCCGTGACCGTAAGCTGCCAGTCTTCGTCGTCGAACCCGTAGGAGTTCGTCGCGCGAATCGTCACCGTGAAGGGGCTGCCCGCGACGACCGGGTTTTCCCAGGACACCACGCCCGTGGCCGGATCGATCGTCATGCCGGACGGACCTGCTACCAGAGACCAGGTGACAGGAAGAGCGCCCTGAAGGAGACTCGGGACAGGGCCTGTATAGAGAACGCCCTCAGGCGTCGAGGCATCTCCGATCGGCGCGATCACCGGAGCACCCAAAGGCTGGAACGGACCCTCGGTAATGCGAATCTCGGCCTGATAAGGACGGCCCCCAGGCCCGGGAACCAGGACGACCTCCCGATCCACGCGAGCGAATTTGTACAGATACATGGTCACCGATCCCTGTCCGCCCGGATCCAGCTCACCGAGTGTTGCCTCGCCGTGCAGATAATCGCCGTTGAGCCCTGCATACTGGCCAGGGGTCGTCCCAGAGTCCATCTTGTTCCAGTAGGAGTTCTGCGCTGTGGCGAGCCCCACGGCAGGATTCGTTCCGATCGGTTTGTAGAAAGTCCCTTTCACCACGTCGTCGGCCCCCAAGAAGGCGCTCCAGCTTGAACTGACGACCGAAGGCGCAGTGGGCTCGGTCGTGGCAAAGAAAACGTGATTGTCCGTCGTGCCACTAAATCCGTAAATCCCTACGCGAAGATCAGCCCAATTCGGGTTCGTGACAAAAGCGGTTTTTTCCACAGACACGTACAGAACCCCGGCTGCTCCGAAATCAAACGTGGCAAGGGCGATTCCCAGATCGTGCCCTACATCCGCGTCGTCGCTCTTGTAAAGCGACAGCGTAAGGCCTCCTGGTTCGAACGCTGCCCTCGCCTGGACGGCCAGTCCGAGGACCAGGAAGGCCGCCATGAGAAGGACAAAGAAACGCTTCATTTCGCTCTCCTCCCGTAATGGATCATTCTTCTTCCGCCTTCAGGCAGCCCGGCTGCCCGAACCTTTCGGGCCCGCGGCTTTCCGCCAGCCGGTCGGCTGTAGGCTTTTTCTGAAGGTTGGCCCAGGATGGGCCACTCCGAACGGAATCGACTGCTTTGTTCACGCCCTCTATCACCCCCTTTCGAAGCCTCCCTTTTGCTTCGAGTAAAAAAACGAAGCCCGATCGCGGAGAGAGGAGCTTCCGGATCGGGCTTCCTGGTCCCCCCGGAGGGGTCAGCAAAGGTCCCAAGCATCAATTGAGGGTAGTCTACGGAACCTCGATTAAAGCCGTGTGTCGTTTGAGTTGAGTCTTGATGAAATTTCGACCCCCTTGCGACGGCCCAGCCACCATAGAGCAAAAAACGTGATTGCGAGGACCATCCGCAGTCCGCTTTCCCCTCTCCAGTCTCCCACGCCGCCACTGCTGGATCCCTCGTCGCCGTGCATGGCGCTGGCGATGAAGCAGCAGCCACTGCAGCCGCCACCGCCTCCGCCGCCTCCGCCGCCGCTGACCGGTGCTGTCTTCGTGAACATCGAGAAATGGTCCACTTCGCAGAGCAGAACCTGGTTCTCCTCATCCACGAGACTTACGGTGATCTTCTTCCATACCGCCGCGAACGGATCGTACGTGTAGAGGCTCAAGTCCGCAGGATCCGTCACACCCGCCTCCTGCAGGTCCGCCTCCGTATAGGGAAATACAAGGGTCACCGGTTCGTTGAACTCCAATCCCTCCGGGCCGAACACCACGACCCTGCCCAAGCCCTTCACGTTCGAGGGGAGCGGAGGCGCGTTCGTCACCACGCCGATCGTGATCGTGGCGTCCTGCGGGAGCGCGCCAGGTGGAATTCTCACGGCCACGCCCCGGATCGGACTTTCGGAGTCCGTGACCTCAAGCGTCTCGGTCGTATCCGACGAGGCCTCCAAGCCTTTCGAGGCTACGATCTCCACCGCGGTCCCCGGACCTTCGGTCTTCACCGTGAAAAGGCCCGTGGCGGTCCAACTGCTGCTCACGTCTCCCCTCTTGGCACGGGCCCGCCAATAGTAAGTTGCATTGTCGTTCAGAACCGTTCCGACGGTCCAAGATGTCGTCTCGTTTCGCTCCTGCTCCATGGACGAATCCACGAGCGTCGAAAGCCCCGAGTTCGCGTACAGCTCGAACTCCACTTCCAAGTCCCCACCGGACGAGGACGGGGAATTGGCAACCGTGAGCGTCGGGGTCCGGGTGGTCACCGTGGCGCCGCGGATGGGACTGGAAAGAGTCGGAGGCAAAGGCGGGCCGCCTACGTTGACCACAAAAGAGACCAACCCTGTCCAATCGCTCGCCCCGTTGCCTGCCAGCCCTTGATCGTCCAAGGCCCGGACGCGCCAGAAGTAGGTCGCTCCGTTTTGCAGGTTCACGCCCACGGTCCAGGAGGTCGCCTCCGTCACGGCCGAGTCCAGAAGGTCGGCCATTTCCTCGTCGGCGTAGAGTTCGAATTCGTAGGAAATCGCATCCGAGTCCGGATCAGTCGAGGGATAAACTTTTAGGGTGGGTGTCAGGCTCTGCACTTCGCCGCCGTCGTCCGGTTCCTGGATCGTGGGCACGCTCGGCGGATCGTTTTCCAAGTTGACAAAGAACGAAGCCGTTGCCCAAGGACCGAACGCCTGGCCGTCCGAAGCTCTCGCCCTCCAATAGTGGGTCGTATTGTCCGCAAGGGTTAATGGCTGCCACGAAGTGGTCCCTCCAGCTCCCTCCTGAATGCCGGCGGATTGCTGCAGATTTGCGCTGTCGAATGTATCGACTTGGTCCACTTCGAAGAAGTAGGTGAGAGGATCGCCGTCCGGATCCGTCGCATTGCCTACTGTCAGCGTGGGGCTAAGCGTGTCGACCACAGATCCGTTCGCCGGACTGGAGACCAAAGGAGCCGAGGGAGACTGGCTTCCCGTCGCGCTAACCGAAAACGTCCACAGATCGGTCCAGCCGCTCCCCTCGCCCTCCGAATCACGAGCCTGACCTCTCCACCAGTAGGAACTCCCCGGTTGCAGGTCCGTATCGACCTGCCAGGAAGTGGCACCTCCGGTTCCCTGGGAGATTCCTGTGGCAGAAGTCACCAAACTCGTCCCAGCCGCGTCCGAATACACCTCGAATTCGTACGTGAGCTCGTCCAGGTCCGGATCCGTTGCGTTCGTCACCTGGAGAATGGGCCTTGTCTCGGTCACAGACGAACCGTCCGGCGGAGAACTCGGGTTAGGAACGGACGGAGGGTCGTTTTCCGTGTTGACGAAGAAACTGGCAACCGTCATCCAGGCGCTGCAGACGTCCCCCGCACAGGCCCGGCTTCGCCAGTAGAAGGTCGTATTGTCTTGAAGTTCTGAGCTGACTTGCCATTGCGTCAGGGTCGTTCCCTCCGCGACACCGCTTGCAGAGGCCTCGAGAGAAGTGAGCCCAGAGTCGCTGTAGACCTCGAAGTCGTAGGTCAGGGGATCTCCGCCGGAAAAACTGCCGTTCTGGACGGAGAGCACCGGCGTGCGGGTCGTAACCTCGGATCCGTTCGGAGGGGAATGCAGGGTCGGCGCAGAAGGCGCAGCAGCCGTAACCGTGAGAAGCCAGGTTTCGTCGTCGCTCCCGGCGGTGTTCGTGGCCCGGATCGTCACCGTGTGCGGGCTGCCCGTCGTAGTCGGGTTCGGCCAACTCACCACGCCGGTCGCGGCGTTGATCGTCATGTTGGCCGGTCCCACCACGAGAGACCAAGTCACTGGAAGAGATCCCTGGGACAACACCGGCGTCGGACCCGTGTAGGCGACGCCCGCGGGAATGGACGCGTCCGCTATGGGCTGGATCACAGGAGCCACAGCGCCAGTGGGAGGATTCAGAACAGTGCTCCCGTTCGATCTCAGACGCACGACGGCTATGTAAGGCGTCGATGTTCCGGGCACCAAAAATACGTCGCGCTCCACTCTTTCAAATTTATACAGGTAGAAGTCCACGTATCCAACGCCGGAAAGGGCTTCGAGCGTTGCCTCCCCGACCTCTGGGTCCCCGTTCAGGCCGGCGTACTGGCCGGGAGTCGTCGCAGAGTCCATCTTGACCCAATAGGATCTGAACTCGCTCGGAAGGCCCACCACGGTAGCTGTCGTGCCCAATTCGGAATAGTAGGCTTGCACGCCGTCCGCCGCCCCAAGAAAGGATCCCCAGCTCCTGCTGACCACACTGGGAGCAGTGTTCTCCGTGGTGGCGAAATACGCATACGTACCGTCATAGGCGAAAAGACCTGCCCGGAGGTCGGCCCAGTCGTTCGTGGTCACAAATTGTGCGAGGCTGAAGGATCCCGGAGGCGAGACCTGAACGTTCTGCTGATTGAGATCAAACGAGAGAAGGTTGAGCAGATGCGTTCCCACCTCCACGTCGTCGTTTTTGTACACGACCTGAATCAGACTGCCGGTTTCGAAGTAGGCCTGGGCTCCTCCAGGAGCACAGAGACCCGCAAGAAGAAACGCTGCACACAAGAACAGCCCGAAACGCCCTGCGAGGATCCGGGCCCCTCGCTTCGGGATGCCTGAATCGTACGGTTTCATCTCTTTCTCCACATGATTCTTGAAGACCGATGCCCCTCTGCTGTGCAGGGAAGCAGGTGGTCGGCCGGGGGCGCCCGACCTTTCTATTCCTTGAGAACCTCTTGGAATCTTTCCACCCTGCCAATGCTTCCCTGGCTGTAATTGATCTTGATGTACCCGGTGAATCCTTCCTCCCCGAGTTCTTTCAGATACTCGAAAAGCCTCCGAAGCTTGTTCGGCCTCTCCCTGCCTCCCTCGCCGGCACTCGGGTCCTGCGGCTGGAAAGAATCGCCGAAACCATTGCAAACGTCTCGCTTCATCTTGTGTTGCGCCTTCTTACCGAGAGCCGATGCCCCCATGGCCTGACTCCTTCCTCGAACGAAAGCCGCAAGGCCAAGGCCCCGTGGAACTTTGCAACGGTCCTTCTCGCGAACCCCACGTTTACGGACCGGTTTTCTGGAACCAGCGCGGTCCGAGGACCTCATATCGCACGGGGGTGACGCTCGGATCCAAACCGATCACAAACCAACCGGCCCACTTGTTCTTGGTCACCGTATTCCAAACGTTTGAAGAGAGACGGAAGCTCGTGTCATAGGTCCAGTAGTGTTTCACGCTGTACTTGCCGGAGATGGGCAGGACCATGTACAGGCCGTACACGTCGTAGGATCCGGCGGTCCATTCGAAGGTGGGAGCGCTCGAGAGCCTGGCCCCGTTTGCCGGCCGAACCAGTTCGAAAGGCGCCTCGACCGGGTTCAAAACCGTGCTCCCGTCAAAGCGGATTCTCAAAACGGCTTGATAATCCGCCGTGGCGCCGGGGACCAGATAGACTTCCCGGTCCTCTCTGCGGAACTTGTACAGATACATGTCAACGTAACCACCGGCAGCGTCCAGGGCCTCCAGCGTAGCCTCTCCCACGGCAAAATCAGAGTTGAGGCCCGCGTACTGGCCAGGCGTCGTACCGGAGTTCATTTTCACCCAGTAAGAGCTGAAATGGGTGGGCACGCCGACGACGGTCGGGCCTGCGCCGAGGGTATCGTAGTAGAGCAATACGCCGTCCACAGCGCCGATAAAGGAACTCCAGCTCCGGCTGACCACAGAGGGCGCCACGCTCTCCGTCGTAGCGAAATAGACGTAGGTGCCGTCGTAAGCGAAATACCCCAGGCTCAAATCCGCCCACTGATCCGTGGTCACGAACTGGTCGAGGCTGACCGTGCCCGCAGGTGCCAGGGTCACGTTCTGTTGGCTAAGGTCAGCGGCCGAAAGATCGAGCAGGTCCGTCCCAACTTCGACATCGTCGCTTTTGTAAACCACTTGGACCAAGCTTCCCGTGTCAAAAGCGCAGAAGCCGGAGCCAGCAGCCCCAAACGTTGCGATGAGAGCCAAAACCCACGAAATCCATCTCTTCGCGCTTCTTTTCATGGAGATCTTCCTCCTGATCCGGTTAGAGTTTTTGAGAATCGCCTCCTCCCCCTCCCCCGGCCGCTCTCCCTCCCATCGGGATCTTCTGCTTACCTAGAGTCCGGCGGGATACAGCCGAAGGGAATCCATCTCCCGTCGTGCCCGAACGTACAAGGCCTACGTTAAGAGGATGTGACGCATGCATGAACATCCTGTTTCCGTTGCATGAAGCTTCCGCAAACAGAGAAGGCCTTTCTCCCGAGTTCCAATGTTATGAACTTGTCACGGCGCCTTCATCGAACCGAAAAATTCTTCGGATAGAATGGCTTGAAAGAATGCTCATGCGCGTCCCGGCTTCTCCCAGTCTGTGCCGGAAGGATCTACGAAAGGAAAAGCCGAGCCACGCAAAACGCGAGAACCCTTGCCACATGTTGCGGTCAAAAAAACAAGAAAAAGGACATGAAATGAGACTCAATGACGAATCCACTTTGTGGGCAACCTCGGCTGGGGGGCCTGATTCCGGGCCCAAAGTCCTCGTAGATATTCAACAAACCCGCAGCATTCCCAAGTTCCTGAAAGCGGCGGACCTGCACGTGCATACCTATTACTCCGAGGACGTTTTACCCGCGCCTTCGAACGATCCCATCCGGCTTTACGCCGAGGCCAGGCGCAGAGGCCTTCAGTTCGTCTCCTTCACCGACCACGAAACCATGGACGCCTACGATCGAGTCGGATGGCAGCGGGAGGGGCTGGTGCCCGGCGTGGAACTGAGCATTCTGGACCGGAGGAACGTAGGCCACACGATCCACGTGAACGTTTACACGCTGAATCAGGGCCAGTTCAGGACGCTGAGGGAGTTGGCCTCACGAAAAAGAGACCTGGAGACCTTTTTGTCTTTCCTGGCCTGCGAGCGGCTTCCTCACACGTACAACCATCCGTTCTGGTTCGAGAGAGGTGAAAAGCCGAATATCCGGGCCGTTCTCGATGTGGCCAAGCTCTTTCCTGTGATTGAGTACAACCGTGGGCGCACGCGCTCCCTCAATCGTCTGGCGCTGGCTCTGGCGGACCACTACGGCAAAGGAATCGTGGCAAACTCGGATTCTCACACCGGCAGAACGCTCGGCTTGGTTCGCACGTACGCCGCCGGGGAAACCTTCGAGGAATACTTCGACAATGTTCGCATGGGAAAATCCTGGATCCTCGCTCAAGACATGACGATCCGCGGGCTCGTGGAGGAAGCCAACGAATGGATCCGCCAGTTCTTCGCTCGTCACCCTTCGCGGGTGAACCCGGAGGCAGTCCCGAGCGAGCTAGGCCCCAAACCCCTGGGATGGCTCCTGGGACTCCGCAGGCGGGACGGACTTCTCGGCGACAATCTTCTCTGGAGAGCCTTGGAGCGTTGCCTCTACGCGCTCTCCAATTCAGCCGTCATCCAGTCCCTTTACGTTCGCTCCCAGGAGATGCTGGCCCTGCGCGTGCTCAAGCAGTTGCCGATCCTCCTCGCTCCCTATTCCCTGGCCCGAGATGCTATGTTTCTGCTTTAATATCCCCGGAGAGGGACCGGTCCGTTGAACAGGGGGCAGGCCTTTCCCCCTTCCAGCGGCCAGCCCCTGGCAGCTCCCCCGATCGCTCCTTTGGCACTGAGACCCTATGGCGTTCCGTGCGCTCACATCCGGCACTCCAAAATCTTGCCCGCCCTTATGGGCAGGAGATCTTCGCAAGACCCTGCCCCGGATCTTCCCGGGCGTCCTCGGATGCGTCGTCCTCGACACAGCCTATGGTCTTGTCCTGTCGCGACGTCACGCCCAGGCAATCGCCAGCAAGGCGCAGCTCTTCCTGGAACATGGCCTTCCGACGGTGATCCGGCCAGACGATCCGCACTTGACCGATTGGTGGTTTCAAGCAGGCGCCGCTGTTCAGCTGGGCGTCGCTCTCGGGCTTCTCACCGGCCTCTTGGCGGCGGCGGCAGAAGCCTCTCTGGGGATCCTCCAGAGACGGTGGGGGCAACGTACCCTCTGGCTGCACTTTCTGCTGGCGCCGATCTACCTTCCGTTTCTTTTCAGCAAAGAGTCCTCCCTTCTCTCCTTGCTCTGCGCGCTGCTCACGCCCCTGGCGTTTCGGGTACCCTGGATCTGGGACAATGAAGAGATCCCCTCGCCGAGAAAAGGAGATCCCATTCGTGCGGGGTTGTTCGGCCTTTTCTTCTTTCTCCTGGGAGCCGGTCTCGTCGGAATGTCTCCCCATCGGGTGCGGGACACATGGATGGACTTCGCTGTGGGCCGCAGCATCGTTCATTCCTATTACGAGCACACACCGTTGGCTGCCCACGTGATCCAGCCGCTCCGCCATCTCACACAGAAAGTGATCGTCCAATCCGACGACCTGCCGCATCCCACGGTCTTGCCCCACGGCACTCTCTGGATCGCCACGTCCGATCCCTGCGCCGTCAAGGGCGCTAGTCTTATCCTTTGTGCAGAACCTGGCGAGTGCCCTTGCTGCCATCTCCCCATCTCCGGATCAGCCGCGAACGGGATCCGTCTTCTCGAGAAAGCCAGCCAAGAGATCGATCCGAACCGGGCGGTGCGCCGAGGCGTGCGAACCGCTGTGCTTTGGGGACTGCCCGCACTGGCGCTTCTTGTAGCGACCTGGCTTGGTTCGATCGCTGAGGATCTCTGGCAGAGAGGGAAAAAGGAACGCCTCCCTGTCCTCGGTGGATGCCTAATCCTGGCTGGATTGCTCCTGTGGACCCATTTGGAGCGCACTCTGACGAGGCTCGACCCGAGCCGACTTCAGACGTACGCGCGTTCCGGCTGCACGCACAAACGTTATCTGGCGTTGACTCAGTTCCCGGATCAAGTGGCAGAGGAGGATCTGGAACGTCTTGCTTCGGACCCGAGCCTAAAAGTCCGGCACAGGGCTTTCGTCGAAATCGGAAAGCGAGGAAACAAGCGGTTTGAACACATCCTGAAAAGAGGCCTCGAGGACCCGGAGCCCCTGGTCCGCGCAAAGGCCATTGCGGCTATGACCCGAACCTCGCCGCAGGTCGCCCTGGCCGTGCTCGAAAGAATGCTGGCCACGGACCCCTCGTGGTACGTGCGGGACAACGCATTCAGAGCCTCCTGGGCCATTCAGCCCTCCCACAAAGGGGTCCACCGATTCCCCTGAGGTCACAAGCCCCGGAGGGTTCGTCGTCCCAGGAGGGATCAAAGCTCCGAAGCATGCGGCGGGGTTTTATACCCGCTCCGGGCCCCCCGGAGATAGCAGGCTCGCTCAAAGGACTTTTCCGGGAGGGGACAGCTCCGCTTTGCGGCCCACGGGCTTGAACACGAGAAGAAGGGCCGGCAGGACGAAAAGGTCCCCCAGCAGGGCGCTCGCCATGGCGAATCGCAATCACGCTGGGAACCATGTAGAGGAGGGCCATAGAGCGCAACAGGGCGACCATAATCGCCAGGATGGCCAGGGCTCCCGCTTCTACAAAAAAAGTTCTTGACAAAGGGAATTTTATATACTACAAATTTATCTAACTTCATTCTAATATCACTCCTGTCTTCCTCGGGATGTTTCTAACGGGAGCCCTGTGAACCGTGCGATGAGGGCACAATGCTCAAAGGAGCGAAGCACTCTCAAGCATTTCTTCTAGGCGAGCGGCTGGTATCTGCCCAGGCCCAACTTGGCGCCATGGGGGCCGCTGAGAGAGTATGAACTGAGCAACCAAGGAAAGGAGATAATCGCCATGAAGCATCCGTTCTTAAGTTCGCAGAACATTGCTCACCAACGGCGCGTTTCTCCGTTTGTTCACGCCCAACACCCTGCTCATACATACGTCTTTAAACTTACCGTCTGTCTTCTCCTTTTCCTTACCCTTGCTTCAACCCTGTTCACCCCGGCCCTCGCGCTTGCACAGACCTGCATACCAACATATCTTGGCAGTTATGAGACGCCGACTATATTAACTGGCGTCTATGTCTCAGGTAGTACGGCTTATGTGGGCGATCACTACGGTCTTAAGATCATAGACGTCTCTAACCCCTCAGAACCTGCCTTACTCGGCAGTTATGAGACGCCGAGCTGGGCCGAAGGCGTCTATGTCTCAGGCAGGACCGCTTACGTGGCTGATGACTATGGTGGTCTCCAGATAATAGACGTCTCCAACCCCTCAGCCCCTGCCTTCCTCGGCAGTTATGAGACGCCGGACCGGGCATGGGACGTCTATGTCTCAGGCAGTACTGCTTACGTGGCTGATGACTATGGTGGTCTCCAGATCATAGACGTCTCCAACCCCTCAGCCCCTACCTTCCTCGGCAGTTATGAGACGCCGGGCTATGCATACGCGGTGTATGTCGCTGATAATATCGCATACCTGGCGGATGGGGTTGGTCTTCAGATCATAGACGTCTCTAACCCCTCAACCCCTACCCTACTTGGCACTTACTCGCCAGTGGAGGCACTGGACGTCTATGTCTCTGGCAGCACGGCTTATGTGGTTGCTGGGGATTTTGGTCTTCAGATCATAGACGTCTCCGACCCCTCAGCCCCTGCCTTCCTCGGCAGTTATGATACGCCGCACTGGGCATACCGCGTCTATGTCTCAGGCAGTACGGCTTATGTGGCTGATGACCGGAGTGGTCTTCAGATCGTAGACGTCTCTGACCCCTCAGCCCCTACCCTACTTGGCACTTACTCGCCAGTGGAGGCAATAGGCGTCTATGTCTCAGGCAGTACGGCTTATGTGGCTGCCGACGATTTTGGTCTTCAGATCATAGACGTCAGCGGCTGTGGTAGCACACCATCCGAGGACTGCACCAATGGCATAGATGATGATGGAGATGGGCTTGTGGACTGCGATGATCCGGATTGCGCTGATTATCCGGCTTGTCTATGCCAGTGTCCGGGTGGTCCTAAGGGTTGTATATCTGGCGCTGCCAGGGACCTTCAAGGGAATCCCCTTGCAGAAAGGCGGGTCTGGCTCATCACATGGCTGGGGCAGTGGCGTTTCCGGAGCACCGTAACGGAGAGTAGCGGCTGTTACACATTTACTCAATTGCCTGATTGGTTCTACTTTGTGGCTATGCGAAGGGAATGTAATATCAGCACAGGGAGCCACCGCGTAATTATCCAAAACGGGGCAAAGGTTAACCATGTCGATTTTGTGTGCGACCAGTAGATATCAGCGCACATAAAGATCATTGTTTACTGACGGGGGTATTGCAATTCTTGGGTAGACATTGGGGTCGGTTTGGTCGAGCATCTCGTACCGGTCACCCTCGTGCGCCAAGGGATGCACACAAGCTCATCACGGCCGGACCCGGCGCAAAAAACACGGACCGGACCGAACCTCGCCGCAGGTTGCCCTGGCCGCGCTCGAAAGAATTCTGGCCACGGACCCCTCGTGGTACGTGTGAGACAACGCGTTCAGAGCCTCCTGGGCCATTGAGCCCTCGCACAAAGGGGTCCACCGATCCCCTTGAGGTCCCGAGCCCCGGATGGTTCGGCCCAAGAGAAACAGGATCTCCGAAACATGCGGCCGGGTCTGCCATCCGCTGCGGCCCCCGGAGACAGCGCGCTCGCTCAAAGGACATT